>Ga0210059_1003466_pt1 | contig 25242 bp, 14 predicted proteins | sample Ectturendosymbi2_FD_188042 | JGI IMG/M metagenome (GOLD analysis project Ga0210059, IMG submission 188042) | Ecteinascidia turbinata endosymbiont from Florida, USA - Sample 2 (SPAdes) (version 2) | ecosystem: Host-associated > Tunicates > Ascidians > Unclassified | place: Key West, Florida... | reverse complement strand
TGCGATAGATTCGCTTGGTGTGGGTCACTGATGTGGCTTTACAAACATTGATGAATGATAAGTACAAGCTTGAATCATTGCAAGGAGATGGGAGCAGAACCAGGCAGGCGATCCCTCAAAATGCCCGCTGAAAAGCTAGGGCCTGTAATTGTTGCAGTTGCGAAATTATGTCACATGGGTCACGCCCAAAATATCCTGTTACGCACGATATCTCATTGACAACTGCAACGTTTTCCATCCCAGTCTGGCTTGATGATAGAACTAATGTAGAATGAGATCAGATTAGATCGCAAATTTACTCAGCAGTCATACACTGCGTTAATGCTCTGTATGTGCATACAGTGCATGCAGGAAATGTATTTGAAGTGGTCTGTAAATTGGATCATGGTGCGATGTATTGTATGTATGTAGGGCGAGAGTTTGGCACCCCTTCCCTTCAACGTATGTATGTAGGGCGAGAGATATAAAAGTTAAAACCTACAGGTTTTATAGGTTTTTACACTTTTTATAGGTTTTTATAACTTTTTTTGTGATTTCAGATAGAATGAAATAAAGGTGTCTCTGTACATGGCAAATACTAGTGTTGTGAAATGCAAGGTGTGCTATAGTATTGATATAATAATACTAGACTTAGACTAACTCAAAATCTTCATTTTTCAAGTGGTCCTCATGATTGTTTAGGATAAAGTTAATTAGAATTAAATCTTCTAATAAATCATTAATTAATATTATTACTACTGTATCTTAACATACTTGTGTTTGTAACACATGCGTGAAGTTTTGAACGAAACATTCGTAGTTATTAAAGTTTTTCATGTCAGTGCAACTGCTGCTGGAATACCCTTTGGGCTTAAAGAGTGTGGTAATAATTGTTAGCCTATCTCTCAGAGTTAAAATTTGCTGTTGTTGAATTAACATGCTGTACATCAAGGGTGTGCAATTAATTTAGCTTGGGGGCCACTTTCAGAAAGTAAGCCATGTTAAGCAGAAGGTCGTATACCTTCTTATGGAAGTAGAAGCAAGTCTCGGTTAAGTTTGGCTCAGCATCAACATTTACTGCAAAAAGTTAGAGAATATTTCAGATTTGAAAATTTTCCCGAAGGTTTCTGCGGGCCTTATTTGGCCCTTGGGCCTCTATTTGCCCACCCTTGCTGTATACAATAAGGATCAAGTTATACAATTTGAGATATTTGGCCCAGTGAAGAGAGATTAAAAAAAATAATAGTCTGAGAACTTAACGTGATTCTAATTTTAATTAAGTGAAACTGAATGATTGAGTTGTTTTTCCAATGTTTAGCAGTTTTTTGAACAGACATGATACTATCGCATATACCAGCCTACAATGCTTAGATACTTGCACATTAGAGTCAGTTAGTCTTTTACTGAAAATCTACATCAACTTACTAACACTTCGGCGCCCTGCCGAAAAAGGGGATTTTCAAAAGAAAAAACACCGAAACGCACGTGGCTTTGCGCGGGAATTTCTCCAGTCCTACAATGGATACGAACCTGGTCGAAGTGTCAAAAGACGCAGCAAGTCTTCTAGTCTGCACTCGAAACAATTTTTTGTTTGGGTGGTGCGGATTTTTTGTGAGTGACGTCATAAGTAAAAGACTTCTAGGCCACCTAGGCCCACTTTACCTGGCCCTGGGGCCAACCGTTAGATGGTAGTATTTCGCTGAAGTTTTTATTGGAAACTAGGCTACAATCCGAGTCTTTTGATACTTTGGATGACCTGCTGGGGTTTCAGGTTCAATAGTTATGATCTGAAGTAGTAAAAATATTTGACTAATTAGATAATAAATTAATTTGTTTATTTTTGATCATAACTTTTGACCCAGAAACGCTAGAAAGTCGATCAAAGGCTCAAAAGACTCGGACTTGAGCCTAGTTTCTAATGAAAACTTTAGTGAAACACATTGGCCTAGTGGTTGGGCCCTAGGCCAAGGAACATGAGCCAAAATGACCTCAAAACTACTTCACTGATGACATCACTTACAAAAAATCCGCAACCCCAACCAAAAAATATTTTTTCGAGTGCAGACTAGAAGACTGGCCGATCCATTTGAGCCCTTGAACAGCTCTCTAGCGCAATCGGCGGAGGAGCTATGTCGTTGGTAAGGCAACCAAAACCTGCCGTTTTTATACCGAAATCTAGGTACGAATATATTGTACGCTGGCTCTCAAAGTGTAAAAATTCCAGATTGTTTTAGAAAAACAGGAAATTGATAGCTTAGGGCTTGGCAAACATTTACATGAAGACACAATGTTTTTTGCAAAACAGCACATGACTATCAAACTTGTGCTGATTCACTTATAATGTAATTTTCTTCATATATTATTGGATCAGTAGCCATTGCTACACATATACTATATGTGTACTATACTATAGTTAATTTTGTGTTTTCTGTGTAGACAAGAACATTGTGATTGATGCTATATCAAAGCCAAAAAAATTTTTAATTGTTTTTATTTTGTGTTATAGCACAGTACTGTCTGTCATGATAAAATATCTCAAATTCTGGTATACATAGTGACCACAGACAAAAGACTGAACTATGTTGTTGTCAACTTCATTACGAAAAATAAACTGAATCAGTTGCTATGCATTGAGACATCATGTAAATACAGTATATTTGTGAAAATCAACACTCAATAAATAACATCTGTCTCGTTGCAAAAATATATGCTTTTGCACACAGTAGCACAAAACATTTCTTAATTGTTTCACATGCAATTGTTTCATTTTGTATCTGTAATTCTTGCCCAAGCTGTATACCAAACACTCAGATGTACTTGTTGCTAAAAATATTTTTACCTCATTTGAACAAACTTACAAGTTTGGAAAATGTTGCTTGTTCCCAAATTTATTTTGCGTTGACAGAATTATCATTCTGCTGCATTATATAATTAGACTGTATCTCAGTGCATGCTTAATATGAGAGTCTGATATTTTGTGCACAGGTTTGTGAAAGTATTGCGTATCCACCCTTATAGACTAGTGTCATCATCCCTCACTTTAAATTGTTTTTTCCTGTCTTGGAAAAGTTTGCTTAAGATGCTTTGCACAATAAGTTTGAAATTTTTCTGTTATAAACTTAGCATTGCTTAAACTTTTACAGTTTTCTTGTAACAGAATAATGTTCTTCATTTGTTGGGAAAAAAGTTAATTTAGTAAAAAAGATGTCAAGCAATTTGCTCTGTTATGGATTCAATCAAGATCAAGGTTTGTGGTGGCTTGCATTTTAGTGTGAACTATATATTGTCTTATCACTGTAGTTGACATCCCTATGGTTTTACTACCAATGTGGTTGAGAAATATATATGATAAAATCATGTTTTTTTCATCCACTGGTGTATTTTACCTGTGTTTTTCTGACTTTTCAGAAGATAATAATGGACTTCATGCAATGAAAAGCTACAAACTACTTTTCTTTGTTGCAGAAACCTTATCTTGACTGTCATGTGGAAAATTTCTGAGAAAAAAATTGTTATTCTTTTGCAAACCCAAATAACCTGCAATTAAAAATATTTGGGGGACCTTTTCGAAATAGACCTTGCTTTAATCAGTTGTGTCTGAGTGATGTGTGCTACATATTTTCAACCATCGTTTCTCTATGTGGTTCACACCCTTTTTAAAATGACCCTTCTTCCTTTCAAAGCAAATGTCCTCTCATGTGAAAGTTCTGCCACATGCATACATATACAGTATACACCAACTTCATGTCATGGTGTGATTCTCAATGTGGTTGTGCTGGTGTCAATAGTATTTTGATACTTTTACATGATCTTTTTAGCTTGACTGGTATCACTCATAGCCAAACTCCAGTTTGTGTTTGTTACGTATTTTACAAATCCCAGTGTTAGTGATAGAGTTCTATGTAAATTGATTTTTGTGAATAATGTTGTATCAGTGGAGCCTGCCATGTTTTATGTGTTTTTGCCAAATGCTGTGCATATCTGATGTGTCAACAAGTCATTCTCAAATAGATTATAAATCATAAGCAATTACCTGATCTCAATTTTTTCAGTTAGATATCTGCAACTGTGCTTTGTGGTTGCATTCAAAAACATTCTGTGACTGAATAGGCATTTGCAATTGTGCAAAATGTATCTCATGCAGTAATGACAATGGCTATAAAATGTGCCAGTTTTGAGCAAGGTTTAGCTTTTTCATGTTTATTAATAAAGTACAAATAGGGCATATCAGCAATCTGAAAGTGATGAGGCATCTGATGGAGTTTTATTATCTGGATTGCAATTTTTGTATTTAGCAAAATATTTCAAGGTTTGTGTAAAGGCAGCTTCACACAGAATCGGGTTACGGCTTACGATCCGGCATATGGCTAACGGCAGTCTTCACACAAGCTCCATTGGCCGTATCTGGGTGAATTTTCTCAGTTTTGACCGGCTTCCGGCTTACTTAAAATTGTTTTAAGTAAGCCGGTGTTGTCGGTGGTGTTCTTGCTGCATGTGGGAAGACTGCCGTTGGCCATAAGCCGGATTGTAAGCTGTAACCGGATTCTGTGTGAAACCGCCTTAACACCATGCGCATATATAATTTTACTAGAATTGGTATATTTTTTTCAAAGCATTTTGAAAAAACAACATGCTTAACACAAGAAGGACGTTGTTTTTGCATACCTAGAAGGATGAAACATGTTGGTAGACACACTGCTTTGTGAAATGCGGAGATATGAAACATTTTATTCAGAAAAGTTTTCTTTTTTCGTAAACTACTTTCTACTGATTTCTATTTTTTTGGAAATACAAAAAAAACACATTCAAAACCAGCATTTTTGTAAAAACAACAAATACAACACTAGGCGTGTACTATTGAAGCTCACGCTATACACATTTTGTATGCACAGGCACTTTACACGGGCTTCTTGTAACTTTGAAAAGTCTCAGTAGTGCGATTTCTGCTTTCTGAGGTAGAGTATGTGAACTGTTGTTTAACTGCAGGTGTGATGTTAAAGTTTTACAGATCACAAAATTCTTCTGTTAGACGCTTTTCAGACACAATCTTCCCTGTCAGTTCTTCTGCCACTTGGTGTATTTGTTATCGGCGGCTTACATTGGTATAGCAGACGAAATTTTTACCCAACTGTTGAGAGAAACCACACCAAACATCATAAAACACTTGCACATGCCGCCTTCTAGTTCCTGCTTTTATAGAGTAAAATATCATCGTTTGATCATATATGTCACCTCCCACTTTGGTGTCATTGTATTACAGTACTGAGTCGGGTTTTGTTTTCGGATTTTCATTGCTTGAAACTTGAACATTTGGATGTAGGCTACTCAAAATTGCGTGGTATGATGTAAGCGTGATTGGAGTTTCACTATCAAACCAAAAAGACTTCTGTTTTGTACAGCTCCTTTTTCTTTTTGCACTCTTGCAGAACTTCCTGTATTGTGGCATTGTTCCAATGAGACTGCACTTTTCAGCGAGTCACAGTACCAGGTTAAGTGAGATGAAAAATTTTCACATGTGACATTGTAACCTTGGTGAAAAATTGGGCCCATTACCTTCATAACAACATCAGTAAGTGTGCTCACTTCTGAACTCCGCGTGTCATTTTTCCTATATAAGGAAACCCGTTGAGAAAATATTTCTTTTCGACATCAATTGCCGGTCAGAACTTCAGACCAAACTTGTTTGGTTTATTAGCCATGTACTGGATGAATTTGCAACTCGCCTAGCATGACAACAACTACTCATCCACCGTAATGTTGTACATGCTGAGGAAAAAATACTTTTTCGAAGTTTTCCATGAAGCTAATCCAAAGTTGTGAAGCGAGAGCAAATTGTTCATGCAAAATATTTCCGTCTTTAGATCAAAGTGGAGGTAATCTTTTAAGTTGTAAAAATCTGATGTTATATAGGCATCGCTTGTGAGAACATTGCATATATCCAATATGACTTACCCCATAAAATATTCACACGGAAGTTTCGTCCTATCACGCCACGAGCAACCACCAAACCAATGGATTTTTTTCAGTTCAAAAAGAGCCACACCCCAGGTTTGGTCACTAATTTGTGTAGCACTCGTCTCAACAGTGCATTTTCTTATATTTCGCAACGTAGGCTCAACACAAACTATTCCGAACAATGCAGTCGGACTGCTAGAAACAGCACGGCTGGTTGAACACGACGCAGGCCCAGAATGAAATCGCAGAACGTTGATGTATGCACTTGGCCCTGAGTAGCGGATGACATGGTAACCTTTTTTTACCTCGATCCAATTCCGTTATCCATTATTTGGGGTGACTGGTGATCCGTAGTAAAAATAAAATCTCCAATACCTTAGTTTAGTGTAATGTGTTGCAGCAGACTTGTTTTTCCTCTGACAGCATCGTCAGTGCTGACGAATGTAGCGCTAGCAAAGGCCCAGATGTAAAGAAAGGTAAGGTTTGACGTCATAGAAACGATACTTACGATAAAAGTTAGTAAAGTACAGAGCTTGCACGTTGAATCGGTGTTGAGTAGAGGACTATGCCGACTGGTTTTGGCATTGGCATCGCCATACCTCAACATTTGCTTGCATTTCTGCGTCTACGTCAATTGACGCATGCCATCCTTCTAGGCGGTACGCACTTCATTTTTTAAAATTAAATTTAAAAAAGTTGAAATTCACAGGATACCAATATGAAAGTAAAATAGAAAAACTCACTTCAAAGTTATTTTTGAATAACACATACCCGTATATGTCAAAAGTGCTTCAGTTGACGTGTCCCATCCTTCTTGTGTTAAGTTTTTAATTAAATTGTCCAGTGTACATTTCACTTAAGGTTTTGGTGTCACCATTTCACATAGCAGGCATGAATTCAACGCATCTGCAGAATATCATTATCAAAATGAGAAGTTTTCTGGGGTCTGCGGAAAGAGAAGTGTTAATGCTGGCATAGATAGGTCTGTGCATTTTCGTTGTTGGTTAAATTTTTTGCTAGTGGTCTTGTCTTTTTGCAGGTTGTTTTGCATGTGGTATGCAAGATGGTTTTCGTGTATACAACACTCATCCTTTAAAAGAAAAAGAACGACAAGGTATTTTTGATAGATCAAACCATCTGAAATGGACAACTTGTTTTTCAGGGTGCATCTCTTGCATTGCATGCCAGTTTTAGGTCTAAAAGTTGCTTTCATACATGCAGGTGCACAAACAGTGCTAAAATCGTTTTGTGTCAATGTCTAACCAGGAAAGAACCTTTAGCACTTAATTCTTCCCACCTGATCCATGTGGTTAGCACACGGTGTTAAAATATGTTGATTGATTTGATATATTATATTTGTATTTGTAAATCCAATTGTTTTTCAGTGTCAGATGCCATGTATACATCGAAATAAAACTGACGAAAGCAATTTTTAGTGAAATTAGTTAAGAAAAGAATTAAAGATGTCTTTTTCCTGAGACATTTCGGTCATTTATCCAAAAAAGCCTGAAGAGTTTATGTCATCTTTTGTTTTCGGACATTTCTTGACCGAATTGACTTAATTATTTTCGGCCATTTGAAAAAAATCGGTCAATGACTGAATAACGACCGGACCGAAAAAAAACAGGCGTAAAGTTTCTCAAGAGGTGAATTGTCAAAAAGGCACAAATGAAAGTATTGCTTGGTCCCTACTATTCCATGCTTTATTCGTCAAATGGTTTGCTTTTAATAATGATATCATTCCTGGAAATTTCAGTTATGCTCTTTCATCTGTGATCTTCAGTAAAAGTTGGAACCTAACTATTGTCCAAACAGTTTCAGACAATATTTACTGGCAGTCGCTTTCAAAACACTGGGATCGCTTTTCTAGTCTATGTGTTTTGCTTAATGATGACTGCGTATGTTCATGCGTAGATTTTGCTAATGGTGGAGTTGGTTACGTGGAAATGCTTTTTCGATGCAACTATCTGGCTCTGGTTGGAGGTGGATCTCCTGCTTTGTATCCAAAAAACAAAGGTATGCGTTGCAATTATGTGCGAATAATGTTTCGTGTATAGACACCTTTATGTTATTATTGTTCGTTGTGCCGTTGTTATAGTGATGATATGGGATGATTTAAAGAAGAAAGTGGTGATTGAACTCGTATTCGCAACGGATGTACGAAGCGTGAAGCTGAGGCGCGACCGAATCGTTGTCAGTTTAGATCGTCTTATTAAAGTTTTTACATTCACGCAAAATCCACAGCAACTTCATGTTTTTGAAACAGCACCCAATCCAGAAGGTATGGACATCGTACTTTTGTTATAAGAATTGTTAACTTTTCTTGGTTACTTTCGTCGTTTTCTTCTCCAGGCATTAAACATCAATCGCAAACCAAGTGACAAGTTAGAAAAGTATTTTCAGTTGTTCATGCGCGAATACGTTTTGCACTGCAGCAGTATGGACAATTGAGCTTTGTTGATCACAAGTTTGAACTTTGCTTGCGTGTTTTTGCCATGAAACCAATGTTCTGGATATCGCCTTTTGAAGGTTATGCAGCATAAATTTCATAGGACAACGCTTTTTTTGTCCACGCGCAAAATATTTTGTATTGCCTGCCAACTAGCTCCGTAGACCTGATAAATCGTTTTGGTGACCTCAGACATATTTCAATATTTTGCGCCACGAAGCAAATATTATCGCTGCCCAGTTGTATTTATTTCAAAAACTAAAGGTTTCTTTGATGATGTTTGAGACGCTTATTTGTTATAAGATCTGCGACAATCACGCAGAACAGGGGAGCACAACTTGCGGCCGTGGCCTTCGAAAAAAATTTGTGGCCGTGCACATGTAATTTAAAATATAAGTTTTGGTGGACATGCACGTGTAAATTAAACTATAAGTTTTGGCGGCCGTGCATTAATAAATAATCTTTGTCTGCTGTATGAGGATGCGTAGTGAAAAGACGACCAAACGGATGTGTGGAAGGTCATAGTGCGAGTTGCGCTCAGTGTGTGGAAGCAGAACAGAAGCAAAGCAAAAAATCAAAATAACTTGAACTCACTAGCGGCCGTAATTAATGAAAAAAATGTAATGCGGCCGGCACTAGCGAAAGGGTTGTACACCCTTGCCGTAGAGCACCAACAACCATTTCAGAATGTAGATAAAGATGTTGTAGTATCCCTTATCTTTGTCAAATATTCCGAAATAAATGAAATCTTTTTCATGCTTGCCTAGTTCCTCGCTTGTTTCGGCGTACGTCCATTTTGTTTATCTCTTTCCACAGGTTTGTGCCAGTTATGCCCCAGCAGTAGCAATTCTCTGCTTGTCTTCCCTTCCAGATCGACAGGAAAAGTTCAGGTGAGTTGTGTTGTGTGAAGCCGGATATATGAAGGTAGTGCCGCGCATGTTAGTTTGCCTTTGTGGATACGTGCGACGTGAGAAGATATTGTGGTATTTATTGTATAGGAAGAGTAACAGAACAATTGCAAATGATTTAGATCAGAGATGGGCAGATCGTGGCCAGCGGGCCAATAGTAAAATAGTTACTGGTTTTTGAAGTTAATTGAGTTTTGATTGTTGTTAGCAAACACGTTCTGACCAGTGGCGCAGCCAGAATGAGGCCGAAGAGGACATGCCCCCCCGAAACAAACTTGCTAAGCTTTTTACTGGTGCTTTATATCAATTTTCAACTGTTAGAAAATAAACGGTAGAAACAGTCGGACCTAAGACGACGTCATTGACTGCCCCTCCCGAACATAATTTTTGGCTGTGCTACTGGTTCTGAGCAGGTAGCCAAGACACAGCGATTATGGTGGTGTGGGTGCGGATTGCTAATCAGTGGTTTAATTTTTTTTTGACAGTAGCGTACAATGAGAGCTATTTGCTACACAGCAACAGAGCGTCTTGAAGATATAGCGAGTTTGAATTACTGTTTAAACAGGTTAATTAATGCAACGCGCTGTATGCGTTTCGCAGACATCGCTGTTGTATTTAGACAAACATTTTCTCATCCACTTTTCGAATTCTCCAATGCTAGTGAAATATTTGTGCAAACAAAGTTAAAACCGCGGCCTTATTAGTTCCTAGAAAGAAGTTAACTGCCTTTCATTTTCACATGATAAATGCTAACCTATTCTTGCATTCATGAATTGGCATTTTCTGCTTGGCGCTGCCTGGATCTGATAGCTTTTCAGTGAAACCACCAGGAAAGTTATCAACGGAATGGCAAAATATTTTCTTTTAAATACTTCAAAGCAGTTTGAATCAAAGTTTGAATCTTATATTTCACGCGATCAAATCGACTGGTATGTCAATCCACGTTCACTGTGCAATATGCTGAACAGTGCCAAGAATTTAAGGCTGAAAACCTTTACCTGCTGTAAAATTTCAGGATTACCCGAGAGAACCGTTCAAAGCCGATAGGGCATCGACCTTCCTTGTGTAACTCCTTGAAACTCTAAGCAGCTCGTAAAAGTAAAGTTTCGTTGATTCGACGGGTCTAAGATTCACTGATGATGTTGGCCTAAGCCTAGACCGGAATCATCCGCTATGGGCTTCCGTGAAAGTCAGTGACTGAGCGTGACAGGCGAAAGATCGTTAGGAATTACTGTATGTGTTCTGTTTCAAGCAAATTTGTATCGCTTGCGGCACGCGTGCTGCTTAATGCCCTGTCCTTCAACATCACTCGAATGCATAACTGTTGTGAACAGATCGTCAATCTGGGCAAGACCGAAGAAGCGCCGCTAGAGGTCAGCGCACACGACGGGCCGATCACGTGCCTCGCTTTGAATGTTCACGGAACGAAACTCGCCACTGCCTCCGATAAGGTCAGTGGCTGGTGAGGAATGCTGGTTTAAATGCAAACTGAATCAACCTTCTTGTTTTATTTTCAGGGAACTCTCATACGTATATTCGACACTGCGAACGGAGACCAAATCGCTGAGCTGCGGAGAGGTTCGGGTAATGCCAGAATATATTGGTGAGGAATTTCGTGAAGTTGAAAAATAGTTTTCTGGTGGAAAAAAGTTTTGATATTTTTAATTCGTATGCGAATTTGCCGTTTGTGATCTTGCGAGGCCTTCCTTGCTTGGGCTCAAAGCATTTGCTAGCTGATGTGGGTCCGTGGTTCAGAAATGTTAGCAATGCAGATCAGATATGTTAGAAATGCAGATCCAACTGAACTATTGTTCCGATGAACAAGGCCGGAATTCTAGTGCTGGCCGCCCATAGGCTGCAGAAATTTTGCCGCTCCCCCTCTTCGCTCAAGAGGAAAATTTTGTCCGTGCCAATCAAGATCACGAAATACTGATTCCTGGCAGATTGGTTGGTAGCCTAATTCATGCCACAGCCTCCTCACAGTCACCGGAATTCACTGAAACTGGAAAAACCGACAGGAAGGTAACTCCGAAACGGATACTACAAAATGCCTAAACAAAGCAACTCAAAAAAACTTACGAATAAATTTTTTGCCGCCTCTGGAAATTCTTCCGCCCGAGGCTGTAGTCTTAAAAGCCTATATTGGAAATCCGGGCCTGGCGACGAAGCAGTTGCCACTGTCTTTTTACAACCGATCGAGAGCGTGGTCTGCAGGCATAGAACCACTGGTTGAAGTGAATGTTTTCCGATTGTTTTCCAAGCAAAATTTGATTGAAATTTCGTGAAAACTAGGCTAATCACAACCATTTTATGTCTAAGTCCACTTCCATTCGAAATAATATGTGGCGGCTGTAAAGAAGTTCTACAACACGGAAGATGCCCTGCCGCCTTGTATGAGCGCAGCTTTCTTTTGGTCTGAAACGAAGTGGTTAGCGAGTTTTCATTCAGCAGAAAAGCACAGTCGCTTTTGTTTGGCGAGCGTTTGATGTTGCCGCCGTCGACGGATACGAATCATAGAAGATGTTTTGACAAGACCCAACGTTACCAACATCATCAGCACGATTGCGCTGTGCTTCGTTCGAAGTTGATCTCGTCTGCTATCAGTGACTGTTATTTGCGGTCAAAGCAGAGCCGTCACCAGAAAGTCGTCAATAGAGGGCATTACGTTTGTGCAGGGGGGCTTGACATTCTAAAATTCGGCAAAAACTCCACTGATTTATAGCGTTTAATATTTCAATTTGGGGGGCTTGGAGCTTTGTTTTGGAGGATAAGCCCCCCATGGCGACGGGGCTGGTCTTAAAGGAATTGCAAAATGAAACAAAACTAGACAGATGGACACACTGCCGCCCATGATACAAACGTGCCTTTTATCCGTCAAATTTCAAGTGACTCTTTTACGCAGCTAGGCTAAGAACCACGTTCGTGTTTCGCCAGGTTTAGCTTTGATCTTTTAAATGCAGCATCAACTTCAACGCCGATTCAACGCTTCTCTGCGCGTCGAGCGACCACGGAACTGTCCACATATTCTCGCTCGATGAGCCTGAAGCGACGCCTGCGAAGAACAAGCAACACAAGTACGACGGTTTCGTTTGTGACGTAACAAATGTTGGGCGCGCTCTTCTTGCGGTTTCAGACCGAAGAAGTATTTTAAAATTGTCTTTGCCTTCATAGAGTTTCTTCTTTTTTGTTGATACCTTTCTCACGTTGCTTAACTGGGTTGTAAAGGTGTGAGGTGTTTCAGTGCACTCACTGTAAAGTGCATCACTTACCCATCCACTACTTCTGTTTGCATTCCTGGTACAGTATAAGCGTCTTGGCTGCCCGCGCAATCCGCTGGTTTCTTCGGCTTTTGCCGCTTATTTAGATCACAAATTAAAGCGCGTGCCAAGTTTAACGTAAGTTTCAACAGTCGAAGTTACGTCACGTCGTCTATACATTAGCGATGGATGCCATACATAAGCAGGGATCGTGGTATTATAGCTTTGCTAGTAGGGTTTTGAACGAACAAAATATGATGAAAACAGGGAAATCTGCAAAGACAAAGTGCTGTTGATTAAAGGGCACAGAGTATTGTGGCAGTTGACCAGATTAGATATTGGTGACTAGGCCAGAATGAGGCAATCACTGACACTGGAAAAGAACAGGAGTATCAACGAGAAGGAAGTAAGGGGAAGTTAGTACGTCACATCCTTTTTATCAACCAGCAAATTTGACTGGCCACAGTGGCCCGGATGAAATGACGTTGTGGGCCAAATCCGGCCCGTCACGCCTTAGGATTTCGAAGTGCTTCAGGTATATTCTTGTTGCATGCATTGGTTCAATTACGGAACCTCTTCCTTTCGCGATAGTGAAATTATGATTTCCTGTCAGAAATAAGCAGTAGCGAGTCATACTTAGAACGAATACGGGTAAGTGATTTTTGTTAGCGATGTGCCAAGGAAACTGGTATATGCTGCCCAGTACCAATGTGTGCTGGTGACTTGCAGCAGCAAAGAAAACACCGCTTGTAGTTAAGAGACATGCTGCGTGGGAGAACTGCAGCGAAGTGTTGTGAGACGCTGACTTAACATTACATCTGATGCAATCAAGCAATACTCGATGCTGATGCCTTAACGCAGTGATCGGCAAATCGTGGGTTTCGACCAGTTGTGGGACCTTTTAGCACTTCTTACTGGGGCGCGCAACGCTTTGCGTTGTGGGCAGCTTGGTACATAAGAGCTATACAGTCCTGCGCCGGTTGCGTGGGCTGGAACAGTGGTTACTGTAACAACTATGGCACACTGGTTGTTTGACGTTAACAAAGCATTGTTTTTGTTATTATACGGTTTATTTATGTATTTGTCGCAGACTCGTGGTCCATATCACATGAGTAATCGAATAACATACGATCACAAAAATGATTAGTCGTAGCGCATTACAGAGTAGGTGTCGTGGACATTAACATAGTATTTTATGCAACAGATAAATGCATGCAGCATACGCTTGAACGTAGGCCTTAGAAATAAGCATGGCCTTTAATTACGACAGCAAGGGCTGTTTGGGCCATGATAACGAAAGTTTGCCGATCACTGCCTTAACGTATATTGCTGCTGCTGGGCGATATGCAGTGAAAAATAGTAGCCAAAGAACAGTAACGTTGCAAAGGATGGAAAACACTTGTAGTCCTCAAGTCAGTGATTCTCTGTCTGTGACCCGCACAACATGAGTAGTACGCGAGGTTCTCCAGGTGGCACGCGAGCGGCTTCCGCGTTTTGTGTGAAGTTAGGACCTAGATCAATTTATGGAACTATTACTGCAAATTACGAGTCTGTTTTAAGTATATTGAATCAATTCAATGTTGCCCAAGGTTCAGTTACGCGGCTGGCATTTTATCTCACATTACTTTCAAGATCACCACACTGTGACCTATCAAGCGGCTGGCCCTTTACGGTAGTTGCAAAACCGGCTTTTTTGGCACCAAAATTCAAACTGCTGCAGAGGAAGCAGTTGTCTGCTTGGACGCGAAAGGGTTATGCAAACCCGGGCAGAGTTTCATTTTAGCTGTGTTTACATTTTCTCTTCCATGCTCAGCTCCTTGTTAAACTGGGCGAACTACGATAGATACCGGTTGCGACCCAGCACTCCTGCGCAACCGCAACCCTTTCAAAAATGTAAACCTATTAAATTTACAATAATTCGGCCATTGACTGTCGAGGGGTGCACGACGAGACGAGTTCAACAGTTTTTTTGTTTGGTGCCCCAACGCTTCAGCTTTAAATTGCTTGCAGTTGTCTAATGTTTGCGCCAATAAACCCAACTCGACTCACTGATAAGTTTGGTGCAACACTTCACAAGCTCGTCTGGAAGAAGACACTAATGTTCTCATTCGGTGAAAGGGTGTATGCGTGTGTTTTTATTTATTTATCACCTGCAGGGATGGGTTTTCGGGAAGATTGATATTTCGTTCAATACCTCGATATATATTGTTTTGTTGGTATTTTTGCTCTTTAAGTAGTCGCACTACTAGTCATGTAACTAGTTGTTCACGAGCTCGCTTTGTTTTACAAAATGTGCTTCAATCAGTCGATTTCCAACTGACTAACGAGCTTCTGAAATCTTTATGTCTTTGACCGTCCAAATCGTATTGAAAAATCTCCTCTCGTTCAGCTCGTCGTCACGATTCCTACCCAAGTACTTCAGCAGCAAGTGGAGTTTCGGCAGATTCAGCGTCCCCAGCTCTTCGCACTGCATCTGCGCTTTCACGTCAGATTCATCCGCGGTCATCGGTCAGTCGATCGTACTGCAGTGTGCTCATGCTTCTCCCTGTGTGAAGTGGAACTCGTTGAAAATCGTTGTTTGCACTCGTCGAAATAGATGTTTAGCACTGATCACAGTGAATTATTGTTGAATGTTTCCAGTGACTTCAGAGCAGGGATATGAACACGGCATTATCAAAATCCTACAACTCATATGGTTTTCCTGAAGCGATTTGCAACATCCTAATATTATGTTACTTCAAACAACATTCCGTGATCATATGCAATGCGGTGCCTTCACCGAGTTGATTCAGTGCTTAGACAGAGAAAAATTCTGGCGGTTTCAATTTGCTGTTTGCAACAGCTTTTGCGCGACATTTGTTAACAGTCCAGCAGAAACGCAACTGTTCGTTTTTTCAAATCCTGCAAATCGCTGATGCGTGGTTTTGCCATTGTTTCTTGCAGCGATCTGCGACGACGGCACGTACTACAGATTTACTTTCACGTTGAAAGGCGATTGCTCACAAGAATACTTCGCTCGCTTTCTCGAGATGACCGACACCGGGTGAGGTTTTCGCCACTTAACAGAAGGCAGCGCCGTATGTCGTTTCGCGTCTTTGCCATCACGTGCATTGGACCATCTGCCGCGGACATCAGTGTCAAAATCATGAACTGTCGTCGTGCGAACAAATCGATATTTCCTGTTGTTGAATTGCTTGTGCCTTGCAATTGCAACGACAAGATTTGATCGTTCGGTAATTATAAAAAAGCCATCAAACGTTTTGATTTTTATCGCAATTTGGGCCAGATTGTGCGTGTTTGCACAACTGTGTCCGTTCTGCGACGAAATCTCAACGATTTCAATTCCATATAATTTTCCTGCGTCTTCGTTTTGGTTGAACTTGTTGTTTTCTCGCCAACTTTTGCTCCTTGCAATCCTTTCGTTTGACTTTTCTACTCCTTCCACTGCAGTTTCTTCCATGCAGTTTTCAACCAAAACAGTCGTATATATCATCATGTGCCAGTGTATATGTTTTATCTTGTGCGTGCCACAAGCAATTGATTCTTATCTGTGATTGGTGTGCAGCGACCAACTGATGCCGGTGTTCGGTGGAGCATGTTTTAAGTTGGTTTTGCTTTTAAGTTCGTCAATGAACCAGAACTGTCAGTTGATATAATGCAGAACAGCATGTTACAGGATTGGCCCAACCTACTGCTTTTTTGATAAGGAAATGTGGGCCATCTGCAGATGACAAGCCGTTAAATTTTTGTTGTGTTGTTGCGTCACAAATGATCGATCGCTCGTCCAATTAATTATTATCAGTTGTTGAGCAGAGGTTTCAGGTCGTTTTAAATTTCTCGTGACGTAACAACTGGAAATTATGACGCGTGCTCGAAATGTTCGTGACGTCATGCTGACACTTGATTGTCCTGTTTTTGTGTTTCCTTTCAGAAGCCAAACTCACAGTCGGTTATTAGAGTTTACTACGATATGCAGTTGTAGAAACTCTTTAAAGGACAAGTTATTTGGCTAATTTCGCGTTCTGAAACGTTTTGTTCCTGGTCTACCAGTTTGTGACTAGTAAGTGCTTTGTGAAAAGCACAAACACTAGGTTCTGCTGTAGACTTGTGAAAGCAAATGTTAGTGGTTATTCAGTCAAGCAGGCTGCTGAGATCTACAGCCAGCCATGTTCTTCAGGACCTCGCACAGCACCTTGCGGACTGCATGCTACTATTTTCTTCTAATGCACGCTCTTGGCGTTGTGTATTGTGCATTGAATTAAAGCTGATAAATGTTTTGTAACTGACCTGGAGAGCGGCGTCATTATGCTGCTGTGGTCGCGCATGGCTGCGTTTCACATCCGTTTCCTTGGAAACGCACATTTTGAATCAACGGTCAGAAGCAAACGCTGAATTCCCGAAACAACAGCCTTGCGTTCCGGTCTGTTGTACTCCAGTTGCTGCTTGAAAACGGTTAAGACGTACTTCACTTGCACAACTTACACTTTGCGAGATCCGACGACATCTGTAATGTAATATGTCGCGAAAGTTATTTATCGAAAGTCGTTTATTTATTAATGCCGTGTTTCCTGTGACCGAACACACAATACCTTGTAAAAAAGAAATGCACGCAGTCGCACGCTAAGTAAGGCTTACCTCATAAATCTATCGTCCCATCGTCTTTCATTCAAGTAATTCTCCTGGTTATTTTCTGAATTATGTTAACTAAACTTTCCTTTTTTTGAGATGGAACAGGTGTTTTAGTGTTAATTTTTTTCCCCAAAGATCATTTGTCAAAATTTGGTGCACCTTGCAATCGTTTCCCGGAGAGAGACACGACAAATAAGAACCAGTAGTGAAAATAAACACAAGTTCATGTCTAAGTTTCGAGTTGAAATGTGTGTGTAGTGGGTGGTATGTGCACCTTACGTTTACTTTCCAATCGTCATTCCTATAAGATGTTTAGTGCACTGCGATATTTCCTGGTTTTGAAAAAATTGTTGCAGAACCAACGCATTATTTTATTGCAATCTTGCGATTTGTATTCTTGAACTTGGACTGCAAATTATTGCTGCTGCAACGGATCGCGCTTTCCCGATTAAGCGGATCCCGATTAATCCCATAAGCGCGGTTTGGTTCAAGTTTCTTGCAGAAGCTTCACAGTTGTTTTTGTCGAGCTTTCATCCTGCACTGTTATAAACCACTGTCGCTTGTAGCACACGGTGTTGGACAGTCACTGACTGAGTCATCTGCACTATGCTTATTCCAAAAACAACTGCAAGGATTCGTTTTGTTGAAGGTTGAAGAAGTTAAGACTTACGTGGTGTCGCAATTCGGTAAAGAAACTAAACTGCATGTACTCACTTTACTTTTTAGACCTTTTCCCATTCGTTGCAAGCTGTGTTAAGGCCTCTGTGCAATATCAGTGTCATGTTATCTTCGGTTGTAAGTAATTAAACGCTTCACTTGCAGCGCAGAGTTGAAACTACGATTGCTCGCTTCGCATTCTAGCCCCTCTCTGCCGACATCTTGCAGCAGTTATCATTTCACCATTCTCACCGCAAGCGACGCTATTAAACGTGATTTGTGTTTGCCATCTGTGTGGTTAAGCTACAGCCGAACGAACCCTGCAGTGCAAGGAATAGCTCAGGGGTTCCCAACCTTTCTCTTACCATGTACCTCTTCAGCAATCTGACAGATGAGCATGTACCCCTTCAGCATTTCAACAGGTAAGTATGTTCCCCTTCAGCAATTTGACAGATGTACATGTACCCCTAAGATATCCTATGACAATACATTTTATCATGATTCTTCATTGATATATTTAAGAATAAGCATATAATGATTTTTGAAAAGAATATTCATTAATATATGCGTAAATATTAGGAAATAAGTCATATGCAAATATATTTTGCTCTTCTATTGATAACCTTAAATGTACCCCTTCGGATAGGCAAATGTACCGCTGGGGGTACATGTACCCCAAGGTTGGGAACCCCTGGAATAGGTTGTAGTGAGGTCTGTAGCTGGCACGCAGTACGAAGCCACTTGCTCTGCAACTCATGCAGACATTCTCTATCATTGGCACGGCGGCGTGCGTAACATACAAAAATTATTTTCAAAATTTTATACTGTTTTACCTCTGCTTCCTTTATATTTATGATAAAGGGTAACTGATACGGACCACTCCACGTGGTCCTTGGACGACCTCTGGGCCGCTTTCCCGTGGGTTTAGCCAGCAGGACGTGCCTCGTCAGTCTTTCGTTGGGCATTCTGGATACATGGCCGAACTAACGTAACTAAACGTAGCTGTGATATCTTAATTTGGACAAGTGGTTCAACATTCAGACCTCTGCGAATTTCACAGCTGCGCAGTTTGTCGCGAAGTGTCACACCAGGGTCGTAACGAGGGGGACAAGGGAGGCAAAATGCACCTGGCGCCAAAAACTGGGGGCGCCGAAGAGTCCCAACAATATCGCAAGTTTTTTCTTCAATACAGTGCATTTACTCCAAAAAAACTAGATTCGAAGATGGGGGCGCCTATCTTGTTTTTTGCCCCGGGCCCCATCTAACCTCTGTACGTCATATCTAGAACTCTACACAAAAATCCCACCTCTGGCGCTTGCACCTGAATTAATATTCTTTCGGTCATTACCCAAGATTCATGAACATAGTTAAGTATCGGAACAAAGACCAATTCAAAGACTTTGCGGTGCGGTCAAACTTTGCAGCTTTGCGGTGTTTGAAAGCTCCCGTTTTGTGACCACAGAGCGAGAAAGCTCACGCAGTGCAGCATTAGCTTTACCAATCCGTGTAGCAATTTCCTCGCTCCACCTTCCGTCACTCGTAAACACCATCCCTAGGTAATTTAACTTCTCCACCTGTTGCACTGTATTGCCGCTCACCGGCTGTGATTGTCTATCTAATTCCTGTGGACCAGGGGTGGGAACCTGCGTCCCGCGTAAACATTTGATATGGCCCGCATCAAAATTTTCGTTACCCAATGTAGAGTACAAAATCGCGTCAAAACGAAGCTCCATGATTAGCAGGTACTTAAGGTAGCATGCCATAAGAAGCCTCTATCCCTCGTATTAAGATAAAGGTAGAATTTTAGGATAAATTAATTGTTATTTGCGGCCTGACAGCGATAATCCGCAATTTATGCGGCCCGGAATAGCAAATTCTGATGTAGCATATGAAAAAGAGCGTGACAACACACACCCTTGCCGGAGTCCATCACCACCGGCGAACGGTCGTATTTAACTCTCCCGACACGGACACACTTCTGGGTAGGAATACAGTGACTTGACGGCCAATAAAGGGTAGCCGTCAACACCGTACTCCTGCAACACTCCCCAAAGCTTTTCGTGAAGAACCCGGTGGTATGCTTTCTCGAGTTCGATAAAACATGTCTAGACGTCTTTGGCATACTCCTAAGATTTCTCAAAAATTTGCTGGAGAGTGAAAATGTGGTCTGTAGTGCTACGGCCGGGACGAAAACCGCACTGTGTAGCATTCAACGTTCGTTCAAGTTTTTCGCGGCATCTTTTTGTCAAGGGACTTGACAACGTAAATGTTGATTATTTGAAAAATTCCCAAAAGGCATCGCGGGCCGCACAAAAGGTCCTCGCGGGCCACATGCGGGCCGCGTGTTTGAGACCCCTGCCTTAGTTACAAGTTAATTTTTGAATGGCTGACGGCAGCCTTGTAAGTCAGTAGTGAAAGTAGGAATGCAATACGGGAAAGTCACAATTGACGCAAGGTTGTAGCAAACTCATAGGCAGCTTCTGCCGACAACCTGTCATGTATTGGACAGATTTTGCAGAGATAAGCGCCGCTTTACTCAGTTCGTGCAACTGCATAATTTAAATGAACTGTTGGACGTAACAAATTGCTTTCCAAAAACTGATAAGCTGTCTGGTACTACGCTTACTGGGAAAATCCGGCAATAAACTAGTCTGACAGTTTACTGTGTTTTCAGCGCTGGGTTTGCAATGTATATCACGAAATATCACGTCTTTCTGTTGTAGCAAACATTTACGCTATGATATAAAATTGGCCTAAGATAACGAAATGACAAACTGCATGTGATGTGCCAAGTCCACAGCCAATACTCAGCTTGTTTGCTATTCATTCCGCTTCAATTACAACAGATAAACATTACATTGATAAATAATTCAAAATTTCAAGCTGGTGAAGTTTGTGGTGGTGCTGGCCAACGAAGTGAGAAAAATGTTTATAGACAGACACAATACAATAAAAAAGGTTTGGATCATGAATGTGATGTAAATTATTAAACATTGAGCTGTCGGTGTCTTGTGGAGGTGTGTGGACTCCGCTTTTTTGGGACCGGATCCAATCCTATTTCGCAAATTTTCTATCCGAATCCGCTCCGGATCCAACATGACACAAGCAATCCGACTCCTGTTTGGCCCCGCATACTTATAAATGAAGCAAACAACCAGTAAGTTTTTTCAGCAAACACTAAATTCAAATCCACTACGGCTACAAAGAAAACCTCACTCCTGATTCTGTTGGAGGCAGCAGGAGTCCTCATACAAAAAATCCAATCCAAGCATACCTCTGCAGTGGCGGATCCAGGGGGGGAGATTGGGGCGATCGCGCCCCCTAAAACCTACGAAAGTAACTTTGTTCGCCATGATTTTGAAAAATTCGGAAACAGCATTCGCGATACCAAGGCCATTTTGTTGTCCATTGTTTTGTCACAAAAGTATTGTGAAGTACACTCCATCTCTCTTACCGTAGTGAGCTTGCAATGAGACTTGACTACCAAATATTACTGAAATCGCCCCCACTAACCTTACTGGCTGGATCCACCCCTGCACCCCTGGTGTCATGCTTCTGCTGAACGGTGCCACAACTTTTATTGAAGCTTATGACTTGTGGATTGATGTTTTTTTCTTCACGTCAGGAGCCCGGTATCCAAGCACGTGAAACGATTTTGAACACTTGCTTGAAATTCTACCGTTTTACCAACACAGCCCGAACATGTTGATAAAAAGTAGCTAAAATTTGTTTAGTCTGGCAGTCAGCTGCTACCACGAGTTTTCTCCCTCTACTAAAGAAAATTTACTCTAGCTCAGTAGTTCCCAAACTGGGGGTAAATTACTCCACGGAGGTAATACGCGATTTTTCGGGGGATAACGCAAAACCAAAACCACATTGTTGTTCTGTATTATGAGCGACCACTGCAAAAAGTTGACCTGAAATGCGAAAAATTTTTATTGAGGGTAATAAGACATAATCAATGCCTTGATTTGTGTAACGGCCAGGGCCGGATTAACCACTGGGCAAACCGGGCAAATGCCCGGGGCCTCACGCTTTTTGGGGTCTTGCGATTGAACATCAAAACACTCCATTACTGTTTTTTCATGTTTTTAGGCTGCTCACCACGCGTCAAAATTGTAGAGGTTTTTGATTACTGCGTTAACATATGGTTTAAGGAAACTGACAACTTTGGCATTCATCGTTGTCGAGTGACTAAAGAGAATTGAACCCAACAGCACCAAGCATTATGATCCAAGAATTAGATTGAATACAGTGCATCCATGGGCGTCCGTAGAAATTTTTCCAGGGGTAGTAATGTCGAAACTTTGCTTGTCGTTTTCAGGTTGCTGATAATGCAATGCAAATTGACGTTCACATAACGCTTCACCCTTTATACCCCATTTAGTCTGTGTCGGTCAAACCTCGTTCTCAATCTTTCGCATGAAATGCTTTTTACACTTCGGCTATCAGAAATGCTTTTTCTTTTCATAAACTGCCTAATATCCAATTTTGAGCATTTTCTTCAAATAATTCAAAAAAAAAAATCAATGGCCAGAACAACATGAGCTGCGAAAAAATAAGAAAGTTAGACACTCTCTCAAAACTGTTTCAAGCAATGAGAAGTAAAACTATACGTTGACAAGATTATCGGACAACTTTACTAAAGTTACTGTAGACCACCGTGCAGGCTTAAACTGAGCAGATGAATTACGAAACTCGCCGCGGGAAATATAGCTTGGCACTTAGCGCAACGATGAATACGTACTCCCACAAGATTGCATAGACGTATTCTAACAAGTCACGTATTTTCATACTGTTTGAAAAAAAGCCTGCATAAGAGCCGTTTGATTAAAGCTATTCGCTCGGAAACGTTGATCACGGTGTCACACTAACAATGGATTTTCCAGCTTGTGAAACCGCTACAGATTTACTCATGCTTCTTTTCACACAGTATAAAACTACAGTATACGTGGCTTACCGCTATCAGCAGCGTCACTGTCTCGATGCATTGCCTACCAAGATATTTGTGTTCAACAGTCACGTGCAGGGCTCCCATTCAGTGATTTCAAATAAACTCAGATTGCGCACCAAAAAAAGCCATATTCGCACCATAACGCCATTTTGGACAAGCAAAAAGCTAATCTTGATCATTGTGTCGGAAAATGTACGGAATTTCGAATGCACGTATTTATTGTGGAAAACGAGTTGCACTCTGCTTTTCCAAACACTGAAGTTGCCCTTCGCATACACTTGTGCCTCATGGTTTCCAACTGTACTGAAGAGCGGTCTTTTTCTAAGTTGCATAGAATTCAGAATTATCTTCGAAATTCAATTGTGCAAGAAAAACTAAGCATGCTGTCTCTAATTAGCATGAAGCATGAGATTCTTGAAGATACGGACCTGGAGATAATCATCAACGATTTCGTGTGTAAAAAAAGCGGCATCATCAAACTTTTCGTAGCTGACGTTTTTTCAAAAAGCACATATTGACAGAGTGACAGAAACCAGGTCATTTCAATAAGATCGTTATTAAGTATTCTTTGCAATCTAACGCCTTTGCAAGTGCCGTATAATGCGCTGATGTAACAATTACAGTAATTGCGAAGTGCTTGTCGCGATCGTGAGTGCATCAGTCGTAGATCAAACAAAGCGCTGTTGTCTACGAGATTACGGAGGAGTTAATAGGTGTAACTGTTGTAAAGCTCCCATCGCAAAACTTCAGTCAAGTAGTACGGTTCTACTTGCCTTTGCGTGATAATTTGTTGAGAACATTTTTTGTAAACCGTGTACGTTTTGATCTGCGAGAGAGTGTATCCTTCCTCAATACATATGTGAATGGACGATTTGTGCAGTGAAGATGTTGAGAGCCTATGAAACAAAGATCATTGTGTTATGTCACGGTGGGAAAAAGATGTTTTTTTGTGATACAGCTTTCTGTTTGAACAAATTAAGTACATACGAACGCATACGAACTGCCGTACATGGTCAGCCCCAATTGTCTCTGAAGTGTAGCAGACCTGTAGCCAGGTTTTAAGATTTGAAGGGCAAAATACATTTCTAGGCGGCAAGACTTGTATTTATTATATGTTTAAAACAAATTTTTCTGGGGGCAACAAAACTTGGGGGGTCACAAAAAATTTTGCGGGGAATTGCCCCAGAAATCCCCCCGTGGCTACAGGCCTGAAGTGTAGGCTGTGAAATCGTATCAGTTTTCACATTGTTGACCAGTGCTTCTGCAAAGTTGAAACGAGGGCATGTTAAACGCTACGCAGTTGCACTAAGCGTTTAGGGGGCCTCGCTGTCACGATTTCGCCCGGGGCTTCGCGTTCATTTAATCCGGCCCTGGTAACGGCTCGAACAAGTCTGGGAACCACTGCTTTAGCTCATGTCGGTTAAGTTCGATTTCTCTCCTTTCAAAGGAGTACAGACAGTGAATAACAAATATCAACTTCGTTTGTACCAGTGTCCTTTAGTTGGTAAGAATCAAATGCGCTTATATTATAACCACTGAGTACGTAGCAAAATCACACAACAAAACAAATAGTACTCACGGTTGCATCGACGATAATTTAATCACAAGAAAACATTTACAGCAGTTCTCGGTTTCAGTAAGAAAACATTCTGCGTCCCCACTCTTACTAAAGATTTTAAAGAAATGGCTAGCTGTAATTACGCTTCTCAGTTTTATGCGATTCGGACTTTCTTCGCAGGATCCTCACCATAGTATTGAGAAGACTTTTTCGCAAGTCGCAGATGACTTGCAAACGTAATTTATGTATCCCGTGCCTGCCGGAGATAATTCACCACCGATATTGATTGTGAACGCGGGCGTCTGCGTTTGGCCTGCGCTGCGGGAGCATCCCTTATGAAAACGTTGGTCATTTTCAATTAAAACCATTGAAGACGGTTGTCGTGCACTCGCCTGTGAATTCTACTAAACACTATCTGCAGAAAACCAGGCTTTAATTCACTAAGGACACCGCTCAATCATGGAGCTGAACACGCGAGCAATGAAACTCTGAAACAAACACAACAGCTTGTGACTACGTATGTTTCGCGCCACCACGTCACTAGCGAAACAGCCCTTTGCGTTTTTCATTTTTTTACAGCGTTTTTCTCCTGAATAACCAATAAGAACCTGCAGCAACATCGCTGCAGTTCTTTTGCTATGCACTGAGGATGATAACAGTAGTTATCGAAACGTTTGCAAGATGTCAGTTGTATCGCTTGCTTTGGCCGTGATATTCATTATAAGGCTATTCAGCACTTCCATTGTTCGTGTACCAAAGTTGATTGGTGGCCATTTTGGAAGTGAAGCTAAGGTGTTGCTCAGGAAGGTCGAACTTGCGCAACGCAAGGCTGTTCGACATCAAGCTGCTGTTGATTTTCTTACTAAATGTGTTACGTATAACCTTTCTCCCAGGTT
>Ga0210059_1003465_pt1 | contig 25246 bp, 15 predicted proteins | sample Ectturendosymbi2_FD_188042 | JGI IMG/M metagenome (GOLD analysis project Ga0210059, IMG submission 188042) | Ecteinascidia turbinata endosymbiont from Florida, USA - Sample 2 (SPAdes) (version 2) | ecosystem: Host-associated > Tunicates > Ascidians > Unclassified | place: Key West, Florida... | reverse complement strand
TCTAGTTATTTGCAAGACAGACAGCAGTATACTGTTGTTGGGGGGTATCGGTCTACTACCCAGGGGGTAAGTCTAGGGGTCCCCAGGGTTCATCTCTAGGGTCCCTGTTATTTGCCTTATATGTGAATGACCTCCCACAAGCATCAAACTTAACTCCTACACTCTTTGCTGATGACACATTGTTGACAATAGCCTGTGCCAATTCCGCCAACGTGCAAAATGGAGTAAATAATGAACTGCAAAAAGTTGGTGAATGGGATATAATAAGTTGTCTTTAAATTACTCCAAAACTACATATGTGCTTCTCAATAGCAACTTAAGCCAATCTTGCAATTTTAATGTAAAAACCAATGACAATAAAATAAAACACACAACTTGCACCAAGTATCTTGGGTTGTATATCGACCAACATCTTTCCTGGACAGACCACGTACATAACCTTGAAATAAAACTCTCCCGAAGTGTTGCAATGCTTTATAGGATACAATATTACCTAAGTAATAATGAATTGAGATCAGCTTACTACAGTTTAACTTATAGTCATCTCCAATATGCAATTGGTGTCTGGGGTGGAGCTGGAAAAACAGCTTTGAACCGACTGAATGTTTTACATAACAAAGTATTAAGAGCAATGGCCTATAGCTCTTACAAGTCGAGAGTCTCGTTATTGTATAAAAACTTAAACATTCTTAAAATTAATGATATATACTTTCTTGAAATAGGTAAGTTCATGCATAATTTGCACTGGGGTAGAATACCTGTTAATTTCGATCATTTGTTTACTTCTGTAAATCAGGCCCACTCCCATGCAGCCCCTGCTGCCACACGAGGTGGATACATTTGGCAACTGGCTTCGACAGTCAAAGGCAAAAGATCTCTCAAACACCTTGGCCCAAAAATCTGGGACTCCATCGATCCTTCTTTATATGATATTTCACCACCTGCCTTCAAAAGGCAGTTAAAAGACAAACTGGTTAATGAATATAGTGATTGATTATCCTATGCGATATATGAAGCTACGCTAAGGTTAGGGCTGTACACCTGGGATTTTCCGATCTCTGCCTGTTTGTAATGTACCATTGTTATTTGCTAAACAGGTATATACTGTGAGTACATCATTAGCATTAGATTCTAGTGTGTTTTTGCGTGTATGAATTGACTGTTTATTGCTGTTTCGTTTTCCGTTGTATTTGTTGCCGTTTTCCTTTTTTTGCTGCCGCGGTCTCTTTCTTTTGCAGGGAAAATGCGCCAAGAAGGTTGTTCTACATCACATGCAGCAGGCCGGCACCTTGGAGTTTTTTCACCATCATGAAATGCTTCTGCACAACTTGTGAAGCTTTGTACACCACAGTGCGCATGGCTCCTCAAGCGGCTGGCTTTTCAGAAGTGGAAGAATTGACCTCCTTTTGGCACAAAACTATGAACTGCTACAGAGAAACAGTCGTCTGCGTGGATGCGAAAGGGTTATGGAAACCCGGGCAGAGTTTCATTTCAGCTGGGTTTACGCTTTCTCTGCCACGCTCAGCTCCTTGCGGAACTGAGCAAACAACGATGGATACGGGTTGCGACCCAGAACTCCCGCGCAACTGTGTTGATCATCCAGCAGACTGCAACCTCTTCAAAACTACAACCTTATTAAATTCGCACTAATTCGGCCACTAACTTTAAACCACGATAGAAATTTATGAAACTTTCTAGGGGCGCCCGACGAGACAACCTGTTTTGCAGGTATTTTTCGGTGTCTCAGCGCCTTAATTTTGTTTTTGCATGAAATTGCTTATTGTTTGTGCCAATAAACTCTCTCTCTCTCTCTCTCATGTCAACGACGCATTGGTTATTTAATCTTAGGTAAGCATGTGCAGTTTTGATGCTTTTGCAATGCAATGCGATAAGCTACTTTGCAAGAAACGAGATGAAGTTTTTCAAGTGAAGTAAACTCCGTTTTTGGAAGCTTTTCATTTCGGTGGTACGGAGCTCGTTCGTTTTATTTCGGAAGTTTCGGTGTTACGTCTGAAACTCAACAACGCCATGTTTGTTCTTGAAATGTTCATTGTACTTTGATGCTAGTGTCAGATTAGAATTAGAAAAAAACACATCGCAAAGTCGCAATGGGGCCTTTACACTGCGTCAACTGCAGTAACTATAAAGCCAGACTTACAACATTCATTATACCATTTCCTCATCTTACCCTTTCAATGTAGATAGCAAAACTACAAATAATGATTGAAATTATTCGAAACAGTTCAAACGACAGACCTTCACAATATCGTGAGTTCTTTTACCTTTAGCGATACTTTTCAGCACTTTACTGCCTCGAAAATTTTTTGTATGAAATTGTCAAACGGCCATAAAGTGCCCCAAGTCCCAGTGGTTGGCGAGTTCCAACTAGCAGTACGATGTTTACAGAGGAACATCAACAGAGCAGACAAAACAGTCTGTGTGGACCTGGCAGGGAGACAAACAGTTTTTTCGGCGTGAGAAATTTCATATATTTTATTACGTCACAATGAATCGTTCAAAAATCACTTTGATTGAAGTGGTTGCTTCTAGAGCGGCACTATCCAATAGCAAAACTCCTTAGTTTTTGTTGCACGTGGAAAAAGCACACGGTTAGCGTGGAGAAACTACATGCTGCAACTTACGTGTCAACTTTTCACTGGTTTAGTAATGTAGTCTAAATCAAGGTGCAATTGTGTAAAGCATCTTCTCAACCCAGAAGTGGCATTTCGCACACTCTGGGGGTGCGAGCACCTCATATTGTGAACCGCCGGTCTACAGAAAAAAAGCTTTGAGATAATACCAGCAACCCTAAATACAGACAGTGACTGTTGTGAGTGTTGATGCTGTAGGCTACAGAAGAAACGTGGAAGAAGCAAGTACACTAAAAAGTGCGCTTTTACATTTTACCAAGTAACTTGGAAAAAGTAGGTTTCGCTGATTTCATCAATAGATGAGATTTTTAAACATTAGTTTTGTGTACCAGGTATTAGCCAATCGTTAACAATATTTAGGACACCATGAAATTGTTATTACATACATTGTAAGAGATTTTTAACACAAAATGAAGTTGATTCTCCATACAACATATCCATTTATATGCAACAAAACTGAAAGTATCTCTCACAACAAGGACAAGTAACGATAAAATGTGATGACGGAACAAATACATGTTTTCACATAAATCCTTTTGGATGATAAAGTGTCGAAATAATTAATGGTTGCAGAAACGTTTGAGCGTGCCTGGATTGCATGTAATGAAAATAAATGACTGGATAAATTTTAAAGTGAAGGATGATAAAACCAAAAAAAAAACAAAAAAGAAAACCGCTTTACACAAAGCAGAAATGTTTTTTTATGAACATCACGCTGCAATTGTTCAAAGAAAAACTGGAAATCTTCCATTTGTACCGCTACTGATTTCTAAAGTTTGTCTTCTTCTTGTGGACTTGACGTCGATTCACCGGCACCTGTTGAAACGGAAAACCACATCCAGATTACTTCTAATGAAAGCAAAACACAAGTGAATGCAAACAATTTTTGTGTAAACCTGAACTTTTATAATGGAAGTATTCAATGTATTTTCTCAGGATTTCTACACGAAAGTTTATTGTCATGACTTGAATGCCGGCAAATAAGCAGTCATCGGTGAAATGAAAAGATCTGGCAAGAATCTTGGTTGCAAATATATGACAAAATTTTTGCATGGCAAGAAATTTGGAATTTTGAGAGTTGTCTGCGGTTTGTGGACAAAATTAATATATTTATGTTAATTTTCTAAATGTGAAACCTTTTCAAAATCTTGTCCATGTGATCAATAAACGAGAAGTCACATTTTCCCTCTTATGATAAGCTATTTGGTTGGGGTGTGCCTGTAGAGAGTGCTCAGAAATGATTTGTTCTCGCAGTAGAAGATTTTTTGTAGTAAAGTTGATTAGGATTTTATGCAATGCCTCCATCAAACTATTCTCAATTGTATTGGCGAAAATTTTTTTCAGTACCTACCTTTCATTTGACAATCTTTTGCATATTTTTGTCATAACTTTAAAACCACTGCTTGGACTCATAGGTTTCACGTCTAAATTTTACATATACGGTCTTCAGCTCAGCCTAAAAAGTTCAGCTTGTCTGTGACGAACTTTATGAATCATAACGATGAATGCCTGCTTAAATGTTTTAACCATGAAACATCAAAAGTCGTAACTTCATCCAGAGCCGGATTAAAGGGTAGGGGGACCCAGGGCAATATTTACTGAAGGGCCCCTATGACGTAATTCATGATGTCAATGTTTGTAAAAGTTAAGTTTTCGTTGATTCGCAAGGTTCCCGTGTTTTTTCCGGTAGTCGAAAATGTGGTTTCTCAAATGCACATACAGTTACTGGGTTAGCTGCGAGAAGTAAATACTAAGAAAAAATATTTCACAGGCTAGAGAGTGACTTGGCAAGAAACAACATTCACCCGAACAATAAGCAGAAAGCAGAGATTACAAACAAAAATACCGGAAAATAACATGTCATTATGACCAGCCAGGTTGAGTGTGAAAGTTGTTTCCAAGCTAATGTCTTGATTTTCACCTTCATTTTCAGGTGCTGTGCTCTCGTTAACGCCATTGCTTTAATGTTGCTGCTTGAAAGGTTTGCTAGAAAGAGCGATTCAATCGCGGCGTTTTAGCTAACACTGCCAGATCCTTGTGCTGTTTCTTCTTAGAAGTTTTGCGCTGTTCATAGCTGCTGATAGCATTACAGGTTTCGGCATCGCTCAATCTGGACACTGCAATGTCGTTTTCTGCTCTTTCGTCCTACGAATCGACTGATTAAAACTTTTCTGAGGGACCACGCAATAACATGCGGTATAAATTGCTTGAATAGCTTCAAATGTTTATGATGTAACACAACGATACTAAACATCGGAAGAAAAGTGTGTTTCCACCACAAGTTACCCTTTATGACGAACCAAAGGTGCAGTTCCGCTGCGGCTACCGCGAGACTGCACCAGAAGTTCGGGATCATTGATACCAGTGTTGCCACTTCTGACATGACATCAGATACGATGTTCTCAGATGAATTTCTGATGTTTTGTCGACACATCTGGTGTTGACTGGGTTGCTGTTTTTGTTTTCCGCATTTCCTCTCATTTTAGGACGAAAATGAGTTGGATTCATGATTTTTAAGATCCTTTCATCAATTTCTCACCCTAATGTGTGTTTGGTTATCGTTTCAAACTAAAGAAGCCCTCTTCGCTGCTCTGAGACTAACATTTTAAGTAAATAAACGACTTCTCCATTTAACCCTGGATCGCTAGGCCAGGAAGAATTCCACTCGTCACGTGAAGTGAACATTGTGGTTCATACCTAACAGGGCTCTCACAATTGCAACTACTAAATCCCTAAAACAGTACCAAAAAATCCCTAAATCTGTGGTGGTGCAGTATAAAATCGGAGTGCCATGATAAATGTTAAAAATAGATTTGCAAGATAAATTGAAATAGTTCATTTTTTCACACTTTCATACTTTTCTAAAAGTCCCTAAACAATCCCTAAAAAGGGCCAAAATCCCTATCTATGCAAGCGCGGGAGCGCCCTCCATGCTTCAGCAGCTGGAGCTGTTTGTCTGATATGTTGACTGGTGCGTGTAATCTCGTGCTCGCTGTCTGCACTTTTCAATAAGGAGAAAAGATAGTAGTTTGCGGTGAACATCACCCGCGTTATGGTTATTGTGATTTTTTTCTCCCGTGCGATATAGGGCTGTAAGTGTGGCAATCAAGGGCTGTAGCCGTGCTTCACTCAGAGCGTGCTTACTTATCAGCACGGAGCAGGAGAGGTTCCTCAAAGCCAGTGTATTTTTTCTTGCGCTTTTTTATATTATATTTTCGTATCTTCTCTCTGGAGACTAACATTGGGTGAGTTCCACCCGGTCAGGTGCGTTTTTCCTTTTCATCAATAACAACATCAAGTTAAAGTACAAAGTAACTGTATTAGTGCACAAACCACGGAATAAGAGTTACGTTTCCAGTGTAGTTTGCGTAATCAAACTAATTGAATGGAAGGTTTGTTTTTTATTTTTCAATAACGGGTGAAATTATCCCTGGATTCCAGTGCGTGTGACAAAAACTCTGGGTTAGCGATCCAGCGTTGGCGATGTTTCGCTCTGTTTCAGATTCAACGAGGGTAATCGCGCTTTGTTAGGTTTGTTAATAGAAGCATTTAGTTTATATGAAACTGTAGCGAAAAAATTTCATGTTATCTCATGTTGAAAAACGCAACAGTCTGATGTTAACGAGACTGACCCCAGTGGCAACATTGATTGATACTAAACTAGCCAGCAACCACTAGCTTTAGCACGCAAATAGTAACGTTTTCGTGACATTTGTGCAATAGGCGTGATGCACGTGATGAGTAGAGAGTCATACCCATGCCAAAAGAACGATTGTTAGGAAAAAGTTACCAGCGAAATTAAATATATTTACATTGAACAAAGCCGAAAACACTTGTAGGCTTTTCAGTAGCGATTGCAAAAACTGGAAGACAGTCAAATTTGTAGAGAAATCAGTTGCTCTTATGGGGGGCCATGATGCTTAACACAACATACGAATTAGGAATATAATATAGAGTTGTAATCTTGTATCGCTTCTGATCCACAAAAAAATTTCAAATGGCTGTTTTATTTGAAACAAATAAATTTCATCATGGGGGGCCCCCTTGAAGCGGGGCGCCCGGGGCAATTGCCTCCCTTGCCCCCCCCTTAATCCGGCCCTGACTTCATCTACAGTAGAGTGAGCATGAGATTATGCTTAAAAAAGCCTGTGTTTTTACCGGAAGCTGCTGCTTTCCTTCTTCCTTCACTTACGTCAGATGAAGATTGAACGTTATAGATTAACCTGCGTAAAAATAGTTCAAAAATGTGTCTATGGTTGAAAAAGAATTTTAGTAAAATAAAAAATGCTAACATACTTCAAATACTGCATACTTTTAATCAGAATCATACTAGTGTGGCTTTTCCCCAAAACGTGGTATACATTGTACATACTGCGAATATTATATTCTTCAATTCAGCAAAGCTTGTGTTATTAGCCAACTTAGGATTGCAACATTGAGTGGATAGCCTCCTTCGATTTAGTGAATTTATCAAGTGAACAAAGCTAAACGCACAAGCTTACAGTAGTTACAGAACACATCTGAAATAGATCCGTTTTCTTGTTCCACGACTCCTTTTCCTTGGAACAAGTGTGGGAATCACACCTTTACTTTGCCCTTCGCTGAAAGGTGCACTATTTAGTAATATACATCACGTTGAAGAAGAAATAAATGACTGCAAAATATTACATTGGCCCTTTTCACATGCATAGGGATTGCATATTTTTAGCATACTTGAATCTTATAAGCGTTTTGTAACACGAGGGGCATTGCTTAAGTCATTGCTTTTCAACCTGTTTTAGTTTGCGAGTTGTATAACGAACAAAAATTTACCATTTGAGAAATAAATAAAATATTGACAACACTCGCAATTTACTGCTGTTAATGGGAATCTTGAGCTTACTTGTTTGTTCTTATGTAAAGAAAATCTGCAACATTTTTAAATGCTACGAGGGCCTGCTGAAAGACCTTCGCGGTTCGCTGGTTGGGAAGAGCTGATTTAAGTGAAGTGATAATTTAGAAATTTTCTTGAAGTATATGTCCTATTTTTTTCGATTTATGGGGATTCGCAAGGCTTCTTATGACAATCTTATACTTTGCCGTTTCCTAACAGGTGACAAAATTTAATAATAATTGAGACTTAAAACAGTAAGTTTTGTACAATTCTTTCTTGCGATTTTGAGTTTTAATTATTTAAACAGCACAAATTTTTATTTCACGGGCAGATAAACTGTGATAAAGGAGGCGTGTAAGGATGTAGCAGTTATGCGTCTCGGCTCTGATAACGTTGACATGTTCTTACTATGCCACCTCATCCCTGATGCATCGTGAAAGTTACAATTTTTTTATTCCTACTGGATATTTTTGGACGCAAGATGTCGGGGCAAATCCTTCTTGTTGAAGAACCCTTGCTTAGATCGCCTAAGGAAGAAAGTCGCCTTGTATGTTTCGTAAAAGCCGGCAAGATTAGAGTCTAATGGTTGTTGCACAGATGATAAAATCTAAAGCAGCTAGCTCAGAAAAGCTTTTCGTTGACACATTAACTAACCTCAAAGCCAGGATTGTAATGAGGATAAGCAAAATGACTGACAAGATGATCACTGAGGTGCTGAGCTGTTGTCGTTGCGTTGAACTGCTGCTTTCATAAATGTGTTCCAAACCTATTCCAACAAAAATGTTAGCACTGATGAAAAATTAAATTGAAAAGCAAAGCGTTTCACAGAATTTGCAACAAGTATGGAGCCTTACTCAAAGAACAGTTCTTGCTTGTGAATAGCGGAGGGCACTCGCATAGATAATCGTTGGGCAAATCCTCGCATGTTCCATTGTTCTCGCACGGGGACAATACGCACATACTTGTAACTGTAGAAGTGTCAGATTATTTTATCATGCGCATAAAAGATGTTGGAAAAGAACAGTACGATTTTATTAGTATACAAAAATCTTCAAATGACGGGTGTAACACATAACAGTCGCGTGGCCTACGGACTCTCAAAATTCCTTTGTGTTTTCCCAGACCTTGACAAGTGACATCGGTCAATGACGATAAAAAAGCAAAATTGTTGTATCGGTCTAATTAAGAAGTACAAGAAAAAAAGCTTGCATTCTTAAGCCTTCGCTGTACAGCAAAGAGCGCAAAAGGTGTTTCATCTCACATTAGCCCATGCTAATTTATAAGTGTTTGGAACTGGAAGAGCATATGCCAAATCTATTCTAGTTGAGTCATGTTTTAATAAGGTTCTGAATTGCTTGTTATTGTTTGAAAACATGGTTCATACAACGCATCATATTCTGCTTTTGATGCTGATCAGCAACTAGAAGTGATGCATTTCAGAGGTTATAATTTCAATTTAAAACAAAAATCTCAGCATTTCTCATAAACTCTTGTTGTGTTAGAGCAGGGGTCTCCAAACGTTTTTGTTCGAGGGCCACATAAACTAGAACTCTACAGTCCGAGGGCCGGACATCCTACACAATATGATTGATTCGTAAATGTGATATTCTACCAAATCAACAAATTTTTCATAATTATATTATTTTTACATTATTGGCAAAATGTCTTCGCGGGCCGGACTTGACCCGCGGGCCGTAGTTTGGAGACCACTGTGTTAGTGCATCATCCTGACGTAAGATTGAGCCTTGACCAGATAAGAAAAACGCATTAGAAAATGATCAGCATCTTGCGTACTCTGCATTTGCAACGCATTTCAACTAAACATTTGGTATCAGATGAAGTTAAACCTGCACGTGTTATAAGGTTAGCTGCTTATAGAATACAATAAACCTTAAACATAAATAATAGTAGATGCTTTGTGCGAATCTCCGATTTACGATCTGTTTTAAGCAGCGGTTCCCAACCTTTTTTTGCCCATACCCTACCTGATTACCTTCAAAAGCCTAATTTACCCCATGTGGTGATACATATATCTTATGATTTGAAAAACCGAATTCAAAAGTAAGAAAGGAACAAAATTAATCGAAACTATGCAAATCGCCAAATAATCCCAAGTAAAGATGATATCACAAGAAGTCAAAGGTTACTGCAGTGTATGTGAAGCACGTCGCTGTTAACGTATCTATTGCTGATTTTATCATTGCTTATCCAAAGAGTGTGACAAGCCTTGAAGTTATAAGCACATCAGTGATGGCTGAGACATAGACCAATCCATGCTTTCGAACAACTTTCTGCATTTGAAATGAAGTCTGCGTCCTTTTTATATCATTTCCGACGCAAAAAAGATTGCAACGCTCTTTACTGAAACAAGTGCTCACTTGTACTACAATCTTTCCCAGTGTAGCCTTCAACGCAAACACAGGTGAAGTCGTTCAGCATATCTGCACACGTACCTCCGTTGACACAAGGTGCTGACAGGCAGTCATCAACATCTAGCAAATAACCAAGCGCATTGTTACTTTTAAACAACTCCTCTTCGTTCGAACGAATAACTCCTCTTCGTTCGAACGAAAAATGCAGAAAGTTGTTCGAAAACATGGATTGGTCTATGTCTCAGCCTGAAGTTTCGCAGAAACAAGCCCACTACACATTCGTTTCAAGTCGTTATGTTTAATGGTATATATTCTCTCTATCTCCGTATACTCTCAAAGATAGAAATAGATAGCGCAATGGTCCTTGCCACTTGATCCAATCTTAATTCAGGAAACACATGGCCTGAGAACCGTACTGATCATCTATTTGTTTTGTACTGCATTACTGTCCACCAAATAAAACAATAATGGTAAAGAAATGACAGTTCCAACTCATTTTCCATGCATTTTAAATGGGGAGACACTTTTTTGTGACAATTCAAAGACACCATTCATTTGTATGTTGTGGTGCATTTTTCCTTATATATATTTTAAATATGCTTTTTTCTTCCGTTGTTTCATTCTATATTTTCCTAGCCTATATAAAATGGAATATTCATTCACAAAAGAAGTCATATATTTAGATTTAAGTTCAGCGTTTCTCAGCGCACAAGCTGGAAAGCATTTCTCGCTCCACTGCTAGCGAATGTTGTCGACGATCTTGATACCATTGTGCGGGCTTATAACATTATCATCGTGTTTGAAGTAACGTCAAGCCTGCATTCTCAGACATTTAAAATGTAAACATCCAAACTGTTATTGTAGGAGCTTAAGAGTGTAAATCACGACACAAGCTCAATGTAGCACGAATATAATGCTAGGCATTCGCTTGAAGTGAAGATAATTAACAACATTCTCAGACCTTTACTTCAAGCAATGTTGCTGGCGCTTTTATGGGTATATGTAACGTTTGTATTCAAGTTTAAATGAAGTCCAATCTAAATCATTTCATGATGTTATGGCGGTCTACTGATGTGGCGGCAACTTAGTCTGATTACAAGCTTTGCGTGGAAAGATTTTGGTATACAGCAGGGGTACTCAATTATTTCAAGAAAGGGTCCAGTTACAAATGTCAAAATTTTTCGAGGTCGGGTCACTCCCACAAATTCATGCAAATGTGACATGTCTTGGATTTTTCTAACAAAAAAACACAATATGAGAATTTAATGCGATTATATATAGATATACAAAACCCGGTAAATGGATACAGATATTAACAAAAGTTGTCAGCGTTATTTATTGCTCTGCTGGTGGGAGTAATGAGATTTTGTGCTTCTTGGCAGTTTTATAAAATTTTGTTCCAAGGTGGTGACAGCGAGTAGAAGGTAGCGGTGAAGGTTTCATTCGTCATACAGATGCGGAACTTGTTCTTTATGTACTTTTTTTTAAAGCCAGGGACTGTCAGCAGTCAATGGCGTAACTAGATGTTTGAGCCAGGAGGGAACGTAGCTGAAAGGGGTCCACTGGCCACTGTAGGGGGGTCGCCAGCAACACTCAGAAAAAAAACTGGTAAATGGGGGTGAATCTGGATGTGGATGGCTATACTAAAACCCTAAATCACCGAAAAATACTCCGAAATACGCAAAAAAATACTGACAACTGAAAGTATACTAAAACCGAAGTATAAGCTAAGTGGGGGACCGCGTTTTACATTTACTGTAGCTTGCAGCGGGGACAATTCGCCCCTCCGGCAGCAGCAGATAGACCGAAACACAGTGAGAATTTCCAATGACAAATTGCGAGTGTTGAGGCGCTTCGCTTCGCGCGAAAGTAATTGGCCAAATGAAGCTTCCGATGGCTTTTCACCAACGGGGATGTGTAAGTGCGCCGGCGCTTACACGAGCAGTGGAAAAATTTTTGGAGATACCTTCGTTTGACAAGAAATTTTCTGGTGTGCCGTCAGAAAATATTTTTTTCACTGCTACATTCCATTAGAATTCAATTAATTCCAGTTGAATTTTGACTGCGTCCACACCAGTGGTGTCAAGCTGCCGGAGCTCCGCTCCACCACCTTCATCAGTGAATGATGGGTCGTTGCCTACAAATAGGCCTATAAATGAAGATGCCCAGCGGAGCTCCGGCACCTATAAAATTTCCACTAAATCTTTAAGCCACGCACGTGTGCGTGTCTTTTGCTTCATGTGAAATTTCGGTAATGTCTGTCACTAAAAAGGGTTTTGAGGAAAGAACAGCAACTGTTTTCGAAAAGAAAAGTCGTCAAACTGTTCGGCAATGTTGGTAGTTTCCCTTTCTTTATCAATTCCTAAAAGAGCTGAAAATGCATTCACTTTTTTTCACATTTTATTGACTTCCCGCAAAAAAACAAAAATTATTTCCAAAAGGACCAAATCTCTGCAAAACTCTTCCTTTACTCAAGCATCTTTCATAATTGTGCACAAGTAAATTTGTACAAGGGCATTGTTTTCGGAAAGAAAAGGTTCCATCGCTATTTTTTAGCCTTGAATCCACTATTTTCAACAGCAGGATAGACATTAGTGTCGAGCTATTGTTGAACAATTATGACGAAACAATTACTTTGAACCAAATGAACATAACAAGCCCACCTCAGGTGTGCGCTGTAATGTAGCTGAACAATAGCTTGATCAACAATCACTTATACAGTTAGCGAGAAGTTAATGCTTTAGAAGTAAGGCCAAAAGCGCAAGATTTTGGGATAGAAACGTGTGGGTATAGAATACACTTTTGAGAGGCTGACAGGGTCAGGCCGTCACCATCCAAAGGTCCGGACTCGGACCGCGGTCTGCCATTTGAGTAGCCCTGGTATACAGCATTATACTTTTGACCTTTTGGGAGTTGCACCTGCTTTGCAAATGTCTTGCTCTGAAAATATCTTCATTTGTAAATGATAATTATTTATTAAATCCACCTCAAAAGCATTCTTGATGAGTAGACTGTCTCAACCAGAGAGTTTAAGCAATGCTGCAGCAAATATAGATTTAAGTCCAAATGAAACAGGTGTGCGGATTTATAAACTTTGCTAGAGCTGTGTTCACGCAAAATGGCCAAATTCCCCTCCTTACTTGCAGCGCAGTTTTTCCCAGTGTATCCTTGAATGCAAGAACAGGCGTAGTCGTTCAACTTGTCAGAGCAGATTCCACCGTTTTCACATGGTGATGACTGGCAATCGTCGATATCTGGTTGGGAGAAAAACAGTCCAAAAAAATTTGGGTAGCACAAATTTTGAATCGCTTTCGAAACACATCGTTAATTATATTATCTTTCCGCGGTGATCAAAGCCTTTTAAATTAGGTTTATTTGGCTCAAACTGGACAAATTCATTTACGACAATATCTGACAATCAGCAGCATAGAATAGGCCAGAAAAAGAAAAAACAAAGTGATTTCAAACATTTACTGGGGCAACGTTTGTTCGGAGTTAACCCACCTTTCACAAAGCCATAACAGGGTCAACTGAATATTTTTGTGAAGTCTTGCGCAGAAGGTGTAGGCCTATTTGGCCCAAACGTGTCAAATTCTTTTACGACAGTATGTGGAATCTGCTACACAGACAGTGGCGATTCAAAGGGGGGCCTGGGTGGGCTATGGCCCCCCCAGATATTTTCTTAATTTCCCGTTAAAGTTCGTTTGGTGGACATACGCAGGGTTGCCAAATGCGTTTTGTAAAAATACCGGCCATTTTGTCAACAGCGCCAGATCTGATCTGTGTCGTAATTCGTAAGCAGCACAGGGAAAACAGAGACAATCAGTATTGTTAAGTCACAATTAACAACTTGCCCTATTTTGGCTGATTCGTTACATTTCGGTGTGTGTGTGACTTGAAAATCGCACCAAGGATTGCGTCAACAGTAGCAAATAAACTTCACTGAAGAAACTGTCCTGAAAAGATTCACTACAAGAGTCATTATGATTTGAGATATTCTGCGTTAGCTCCTTTTGAAGCTACGGCAAATTATTTTATATTCACAATACCGGCTTCAGACACCGATTGTCAAAATACCGGCCTCTGCTAAATTAGCAGTAAAACAACCCTAGATATATGCAGTAGATAACTTTCGGCCAGCAATATTTCAAACGATTATTCAGAAAAAACCCTCTAGCCTGCATTCAACATTCAATATTTCCCAAATGCATGCTGTGTTGTTGTTTTTGCTGGTCGGGTAGCCAGAGTTGTTTATGACGACACACAACAGTACTGCTGTAGATGCTCGCATCCTGTGAAATTGAAATTTAGTCAGACCGTGATCGTGGTGTGGAAAAATTCAATTCGAAACTGAAAAACAAGTGCAGAAATGGGAAGATTGATCTTTCGTGCATTTCAGTGTGAGATGGAACTGGATTATATAACTGTCAGCAGATTGTTGCTTGTCCCAGTAGTAAATGTTTGTGAAAGCATTAAGAATTGGTTTCAGTTAATTTATCCGAGTTTGTCCTGGCTGCAATATTGCATTATGCTGCCTTGTGTATGACTTCGAAATATCTTACGCAAATGGTTTGTAACTACAGTTTTAACTCCACCCACACATGTCCTGCAACCTCAGAATTTTTTTTGGATTTTCTGTAGTGATTCAAAAGCAATTTTTCACGTATTTCAGTTCTTTTCCCAGGAGGTCAAATATTTCTATCAGAAAAACACTTGAAAGAATTCGCAAATCATATTCATTTAGCGAAAATAATTTAAAATATGAAATACCTTTGGCAAAGACATTGCTTCGGAAGGCGTTGAAGTTGCCTATATCGCTCGAACAATTTCTTTGATTTATAGCTACTTAAACGGCTGCGTTTGATTGTTATGGTAGCTGTAACTCTTCCCGTCATCAGCGCTTCATGCGAGAGAAGTTTTTCAAAAACAAAATTACTGAAAAAATTTCCCAGAAATTCCGTGACAAGTGAAAGATTGGGTAACATTAACCCTTTCAGTTGAAAGGGTACGAGCTGAAAAAATGGATTTAGATAATTTCGTTGATGAATTTCGCAGACGACATGACAATCGAAGGATTAAGTTACATTGAGTTGATAATGATATTAAATTCTAACGTAACCTGTGGGACCTGTGTGAGAATTATGTTGCTCATTGTCTATTTGTCTGAATCTTTTTTGTTTGGAGGTAGTGCGTATTTCGCGTATGACAAGACAGTTATAAATCAACGCAAGGTTGAAAAGACAGCTTTTGAGAATCAGTCAGAGGAAAATTCAGTTAAATAATAAAATGAACGACTTTGTTGGGATTATTCTGCAAAATAAGTTTTACGCCTGCTGTTACATCTTGCTATCATGGTACACGCCGATGCACACCTATCTGCGGCGCTGCTATGCTACATAAAGATGCAACTGGTGCCGAAACCTCGCTGCTGTTAAATGCGTACTGCATTGAATAGTCCTCACCCTATCCACGCTGCACACTCGTAATAGTAGTTGCATAACATTGTTATGGTTACACCACAATCACTAGCGTACGGAGGGGGGGCACTGCGCCATGTCCCCCCTCAGACACTAGAAATACAAAAATGCATAAACAGTATTCGGCAGTGGCGTAACTAAGGGTGGCAAGGGCCTCAATTTAAAATAAACTGACTTTGTATTCTGGTCACTGGTGTACGCATTACGCAAAACTTTTTATGAATACTGCACGTTTCCTGTGCTTCATTTTCATTTTACGATTTCATACTTTCACTGACAAAATTGGTTCACACGTGGCTGTTAAGTAACTTAACACAGGTAACAATGAACACTAGAAAAAAGTTTCGGCTGGCGTGAGATTTGAGCCCACAAACTTCAATAAGCGTCTTCGATAAGCGATACATGTCTAAAATTTATAACATCCAGGCATGCATATAGGTTTATTTCATGAGCCTCCGACAACAAATGTTTAGTTTTATGTCTCACCGGCTAATGTCTCGTAAAAGCATGATACTAAAACTTGCTTCCAGAATGCACAAAAATGCGTATTTTTAGGTGTAATTTTGCAAAATTTTACCGGGGGCATGTCCTCGGACCCCCCTAGAATGGTCGTGCCTTCGGCACTTCTCCTAAAGTTGATTTGTGACGTCACACGATTGTGACGAAACTTGACCTCCTTGGAATTTTCTCCGTACGCCACTGACCACAATCACAAAATGTCCATAAGCTATCACAAAAACGGATTAGTCAGCAGTCACCAAACCATTGCAAGATGTTTTTTTTTATGTGCTTTGTAATAAGAATATTTTTATGAAACTTGTTGGCTATCAACAGCCTACTTGTCTCTGTCATGATGGAATTCGTGGTTGGAGCCATTTCGCGTTCATGTGAATTGTGTTCAGTTTCTAAAGCTGCTTTCATTCATGTGAGGCCGGCAAAATTGTGCATGGAAAATGGTATTTCGATTTACATGTGCAGTGCTGTGGAAGTTGCATGGTTAGCACATAATTTTCGACATTGCAGTACACGTGTGTGATTGCATTTACAGTGGCGTTTAGGTGTTTCTAGTGAATAACAACGCTAAATTCATCTTTAATGATATTCACAAGCCTATGATGGGTTTGATAGTTAATCATAGCAACTTAATCTTCAAAAAAATGAAAAATCACCATGCAAGATAGACATTTATGCTGCCCCCCCTACTTTTTCCCTGGCCCCGCAGTGGCCCCCTTACTTTTTTTATTGTAGAATCGCCACTGTGCCCAGAATCGATCAAAAAATGGAAAAACAAGTGATTTCTACCATGTATTGGCGGCAAAGCTCGTTTTGAGTTAACGAACCTTTCGCAAAGTAACAAGGTTTTTATTTGACAGATTAATGTGCGTCTGCGGCTTGAGCCGGAGTGCAGATCAATCCAGACTACGTGCAGCCATATCAGCAAATCTTGCCAAGATCCCATCAGGTTGTTCACCGTTGCCGTTTCAAAGCATCTCCGACGCTACAAAACAGTGGGACGCACTGAAAAGGCTGTCATGGATTCTGCTGTAGATACGCTTGCTTACAGCACCAGAAAACATCAAGACTGGTTCGACAGCAAAGATGCTGAAATAAAAAAGCTGCTTAACGAGCGGAATGCAGCATTTACTGCCAAACTCCGAAACCCCACCTCAGTTGACCTCCAGCGTAGATGGGCCTTGCATCGTTCACAACTGCAAAAACGACTGCGCGATATGGAGAACACATGGTGGCTCTCCAAGGCTACCGAAATCCAAAACTATGCGGATGCAAATATGACGCATTAGTTTTATGAGGCACCCAAGGCGGTTTACGGCCCGAAATCCCATACTACGCACTCTGTACGTGCAAGGGATGGGACCACTCTAATCAAAGACAAGAAGGACATCCTTTCTCGCTGGCGGAGCACCTCGAGGAACTGCTAAATCAGGCTAATCCTGTGGATCAATCCATAGTTGTTCAGCTGCCGCAACTTCCCACCGTATCAGAACTTGATACTTTTCCTTCCCCAGAAGTAATGGCAGCTGCAGCAAACAAGTGGAGAGATAACAAGGCACCTGGCCCTGACGGCATACCTGCAAAATGTTCAAATATGGGGTCAATCTGCCGCTACAGCGACTCCACTCCTTCCTTAGCAATGGGTTGGCATCGAATATTCTTCTCACACAATGGAAAGATGCTAATATAATAATGATCTACAAGAAGAAAGGAGACAGAGCTATCTGTGGCAACAGCCTCGGCATTTCCTTTCTCTCTGTCGCAGTTAAATTACTTGCCCGTGTAATACTGATCCATCTTCTGACATACGTCGTTGACATTCTAGTTCCGGAAACTTAGTGTGGCTTTCGTCGCGCGCATAGCACTACTGATATGATTTTCGTTACAAGACTTCTCCAGGAGAAATGTAGGGAACAACACCATGACCTTTTTATTCCCTTCATCTACTTACAAAGGCTTTCGACCGGTCAATCGTGATCTGCTGTGCCGAGCACTGGGAAATTTGGATGTCCTCCACATTTTCTCAGCATCTTACGGGAATTCTATACATGGTATGATATGAGTTCCCGTGTCGTGCAGGGCGAGAAATGTCGAAGTTTGGGTGTGAACACAGGATTTAGACAGGGCTGCGTCCTGGCCCCAGTTATTTTCAACCTCTTCCTTGTGGCAGCGACTCTCGTCTTCCATCACAACATTTCTGCCGCAGATGGCATTACCATCAAGTATAGGGTCGATGGCAACTTGTTTAATATCCGTCTTTGCAAGCAGTGACGAAAGTAACAAACGACACCATCTTCAATCTACAATACGCAGGCGATTCTGCCCTGCCCACCCACACGCCAGACGTGCTGCAGCGACAGCTGGATGCAATCTCTTCGCATACTCTCGTGCAGGACCGGTCGTTAACTCCAAAAAGACAGAAGTCCTTCACCTCCCATCAGATCCGTCGCCGCCCCCAACTTTTTCATTAGTGGGGATCAACATGGTCTCACTGAACAGTTCACGTACCTGGGAAGTATCATTACCTCCACATGTGACCTCACTGTGGAGATTCAACGTCGTGTTAACCTATCGTCCGCCTCCTTCGGGAGGCTGTCCAAGCGCGTGTTTACGATCCGTGACCTTTCCACACGCACCTACATGGCCGTTTACAATGCCATCTGCGTCTCGATACAGCTCTATGCCTGCGAGGGATGGACACCGTACCGTCGACACATCAATGCCCTCGAGGCTTTTCACATTTGGTGTCTTCAAACTACCCTGCACGTGCACTGGTGGGGTAAAATACAAGAGCCGTATCAGCCGCACTCCATATCCCCCAGTTTGGGGGGCACGCTGTCACAGGGGCCCAAAATTCAGTCCCGTTACCACTTAGCATCCCAAAGAAAGCTTCGACCCCCAAATTGAAATATGAAGCACTAGCAATCAGTGAAGTTGAAGGGCCCTTCGAAAGCAAAGTAGTCTACTTATACATTGCAGTTGCTGTTGGGCCCCCTTCAAAGCGTAGTGAGCCTATTTACACATTACATTTACTATTGTGGGCCTCTTTGAAAGCAAGGCACTTACACAATGCAGTTGCTGTTAGGCTCCCTTGCAAAGCAGAGTACCTGCGTATTACAGCTGTTGTTGGGGGTCCCTGTGAAAGCAGAGTTAGCTTACTTACACATTGCAGTTGCTCTTTTGGTGGCCCCTTTGAAGTTTGAAGGCAGAGCACTGGAGTATGATATGGCTTGGAAAATATGATATGTGCGGGTAATACATTTTTCACTAAATGAGGAATATTTACGCGCGAAATACCTTGAAGGGGGCCTCTAAAAAGGGGGGCCCGAGGCACGTGCTCCATTGCCTTCCCCACACCACTGTATATAACCCTGACAGTGATCTCATATGAGAATAAGAAACGATTGAACACGTTCTGCTTTATCGGATATGCGTAGTTTTTACCTCATGTGCGCATGTACACACTGTAATGTAAATTTATCTTTATATTATTGAACACATTGAAGTTGCTGATGAATTTATCGCTTCAAAAAACACAGATTTAACGCGATTTTTCATAATTAAACCTATACACCCAGGGAGACTAAAAACATAGATCTAGGTGAAAAACCCTCAGTGGGAGCCCTGGTCACATGCGGCGAAACGCCTACTACCGTAACTTGAAGCGAGCATTTGAAGATTTATTGCAGTGGTATTAGTGCACAATCAAGACCAAGAATACAACAATCTGCTAGCAAGTCTCGCAACCTGCCTCTGCAGGCAAAGGATCGGACATAAGCGAACTGCGCACTTGCGCTAAGCGTTTCGGGGGCCTCGCGGTCACGACTTTTCCCCGATGGGCCTCGCGTTCATTTATTCGGCTCTGCCTACATGCCTAACTGTATACGCCCAGAAGTCAGGCTTCCACTTGATTAACATGTTTTGTGTAGTTATTGTTGTAAAAAAATGCACTATATCTAGACCAGGTAGTCTTCTCTTATTTTGTACTGCATAGCAGCAAGATACCTTTGGTGCTTTCGACCAAAGTTATACATTTGCGCAGCCTTCTGTTTACACAGCCAGATGGAGATAATTGTGTAGTTAGAAGAGTCTATTCAGCAATCATTGCTAAGTTGTCGCAAAACAGAGTAGTGCAGTTAGTGGATTATGGATGCTAACCGTTGCGTTCACGTAGGTCTTAGTTTATATTTGTTAACATTAATAGGCGATTAGAGATACAAAATGTTATTAATCTAAACGTGTGCCATGCCCAAGGAGATTAACGAGTCCAGTCATCAGTGAGGTTTACGCATGCGTATTTCGGTCAGTGAAAAGCCCAATGCGCACGCTTTTTGAGCATATTTCACTAAAGCTCATGGTAAAGTTTATCAATTTGCGCTGAAAGAAAACGTTCATCGCGGCGCACATGCTTTGACCGGTCTAATGTTTGCTCCTCCGGTAACAATGTTTTCATTACTGAACGACAGAATTGATTCTGATTTACTGCAAATTTTTTACATTTGTATTTCATTACGACATCTCTAAATAATCGCCGCCAATTAAATGACAATCATTTACGACCCAATTATTTTTGTTAAGCTCGTTCAAAAAATTTTAGTTGGAAACTACGAGTCTATTATGGGTATTTGTCAGAAAATATTATTAATTTGCAGAATCTGCAAATGCTGTTCATGTTGTGAATTGAATATTAATTTTCATAATATTTATCCCCCCTGCACAAACATGAAGGCCCCGAATGGAAGACTTTCTGACAACGGTTCTGCCCAGGCCCGCAGACACGGGGGGCGTTCGGGGGCAGTTACCCCTAAATCTTTTTGTGCGGCCACAGATTTGTTCTGCGGCCACAGATTTGTTGTGCTCAAAAAATTTGTCTAAAACGTATGATAAAAATAAATATATTTTCCCCTAAAAATGCATTTTCACCCTAAACCTTAAAACCTGGTGCTGGCCTGATTCTGCCAAAATTGTGTCTGCAATTAGGATAGTTTGTTTCGAAGGTCATTCGGCCTCGTGATGTAGGATAACGTCGAAAACTTTTTTTGTAAATCACCGTTAGTGAGGCCCCTGTAAGCATTTTAGGGGGGCCAGAGCTGGGCTGGTACCGAACTGCAAAATACGTCATGTCGAGATTTATCGAAGAGTAAGCACAACATGCCTGGAGACGATACTCCTTAGAAGACAACTAAATTGGCTTGGCCATGTTATAAGGATGCCTGGAAACAGACTTCCCCGCCGCCTACTTTACAGTGAACTCTCCTGGCGCCGACGTTCGGTGGGAGGTCAAAAGAAGCGCTTTTGAGCACCACATTAAGTCGTCCTTAAGTAAATGCGGGATCCCTTTCGACAGATTTGAGGAATTGGCCATGGACCGAGAAGAATGGCGTGTAGTTTGCGACAAAGGGTTGGCAACATTTGAACAGCAACATATTCATGTGGCAGAGGCAAAGCCTATGCGCAGACACTAACAGCGCAACCCACCGCCCTCAAGGCGGCAGGGATCCTGGCATCCGCCTGTACAATAGGCTATGTGGCCGTGTTTGCGCCTCAGCCTTCTGACTAAGGAGCCACATGCGCCGACACAAGGGAACGCGCTGAGCAGCGTCATTGTTGATCTGACGGACAACTAAGATAGATGAATGTGCTATTGAGTTTACGTATCACAAACGTAACTGGACTAAGTACTTGGACATACAACGCTTGCAGACAAACAGAGCAGCAACGTTGAAGTGTGCTATAAAACAAAAACCAAATTGCATGCAAGGCTTTCCTTTCAGCAGTTTGGACAGAAGATTCCAAAGTGTTCCTTGCACACAGAAGCTCCACACTTCTGTCACGCGAACCTCGTCTTGTTTATAAGTAGGGTTTATGCATGCGTATTTCGATAGAAAATTGCATAAAAAGCATGAGTCTCCCACTAACGGCTTGTTCGGCTAGCGATAACTCGCCAGACGCTCATGCTAGAGAGCTATTCGAACCCTCGAAAGACTGAAATCTTCTGGTTTAGACTGAAAAAAAAACTTTTAAGATTTGGGTTTCGGGTTTTCGGTGGGTGTCGTCGGTGTTATGGTAGGTTTTGCTTTTTTTGTTTTTCTTTTATGACGTTATCGCCCAGACAATGAGCCGAAATTGTGCCTCAAAGTTTGGTTGGATTCTAGGCTGGAATATGAGTCTTTAGAGTCCTTGATGGACTTCCTAGCGTTTCTGGTGCCAAAGTTAGGCCAGAAGACCCCAACTGATTGAGGAATACGCTGAGTAATTTCAGGGGATTTCCCTCATTAATTTCTGCTAATTTTGCCATAACCTTTGAACCAGAATTGCTGGAAAGACCATCAAACCCTCTAAAGACTCGTATTGTAGCCTAGAATCCAAAAAAACTTTGAGCCACAAAATCGGCTCGATTGGTCGACTCCCAGGGAATGATGACTTCATCCAAATGTAAACAAGTATGCATAAATATCCAAAAAAATTGGAAACTCTTTATGCAAACATCAACAAAAAACCCAAGATCTCAAGCTAAAAATTATTTTTTGCTGACTGTCAGTGTTGCCACTCTATATTAGCAAGTTTCCATTACAATAAGAATGAATAATCCCTACATTTCCCTACACAATCTGAAACAAAAAACTCAATCATCTTTAGCCATAACATCTGGCCTTGAAACATGGCATACTCTATACGTTGCATAATTAAAAGTGCAAGGTCAAAATTACATGTGTAAAACAAGCATCATTACACTTCCAGAAAGCGCCACTGCATAACCTGATGTCAATTAAAAAAAAGTATCTCAATGTTTTCTAAGATTAGCCAGCATCTTTCGAAATAAATCCTAAGCATAATCCCTTGCAACTCTCGCAGCTGGTTGCAATTCACAACGAAAAAGCCTAATCAGTGATAGCACCAACAGCTTCAGAATTTTCCAATTTTTCAAGATATGTTTTCCTTGCTTTGCCATGTAAATGCGTAAGACTTGGTTGACTTCAAAGTCACTGGAAACTTCTCACCAGACTTAATTATTGCTTCCAAAGTGGAATCAGCCACACAATCCCTCAGCTTGTTTTTATTGTTATTCAAGCGAGAGAAAGTTCTTTTAACCCCAGCAGTGCTTTGAGGTAATTCAGCTATAAACACGTTGGGACATTGCATAACAACTGTACTTTTCACTGTTCAGCGTTGTACTTGTACTGCAGTCTTTACAAATTGGAATGGACTAGGCTACACCTAATACGCTAAACCTTGGCTTTCACTCAGAATGCAATTCTAGCAACCAGAAAACTTGGCCACACTGCAGCCCCTGTGTCAATAATAACCCAGTACCCCTAGGATTTATTGCCTTCTAAATTGAAAAAAAACGCAGTTTACAGTGCGCTTTGCAAGCGCACTAATAGTAAATTGTTGACGAAACACGTCCGTGAAGTATCACAAACGTAGAAATAAAGCGATAAAAATTCTAAACACAAAAACCCCTACAAAATTGCGATTTTTCCTGTACGGATTCCCTACTCCCTACAAAAACCTAAAAATCCCTACTGTAGGGATTTTCCCCTGCGAGTGGCATCACTGCAAAGCATACGATCCTCGTACGGGGCTCCGCCAGTGAGGGCCCTCGGAGCGCGGCTCCCAGAAAAAAAGGGGAAGTGAGGCAGCAGCGCGGTGGCTGCGACATGCGGCGCGCTCACAGTCGGATTAAAGGGTAGGGGGCCAGGGACAATCTTCACTGGAGGGCCCCTATGAATAGTATATTTTATAGCTAACTTTCAGAATTTCGCATCGTTTGTAAAATTTGTTTTCGCTGATTCGCAACGTTCTTGTTTGCTTTTTCCGGTAGTCGATTGTGTGCCTGTCGAGTTTACTCGATTGTTAGCCGCTTTTGATTGCAAGCCGCACGAAATGGCGTTAAAAATTAATGTAAGCTGCGGTTATTGTGAACCGCACTTGAACAGGTTACCAAGCCTCTGAGATGCATTCGCGACGTTCGCGTACTCGTGTGTTTCCCGTTAATTGGCAACCCCGGTATTAATGATGCTTACACCACTACAACTACCTTCTGCTTATCATAATCCCTCCTGTGACGGATGTGCACGCGATGCTGAAGAAAATCGAATGCGAAAGAAGAGTTTGGTCGACAAAACGTAGCCAAAGAAAGACTGAGCGTCATCTAAACCTTGCGACAAAGTAAACAACTAAAATATGTAAGCCGCCCTTGATTGTAAGCCGTATGAAATGATGAAATACTTTATAATCCGCGGCTTTCAATCGAATAAATACGATACTCAGCTGCACATACAGTTAGCTGCGAGAAGAGAGTTTGTGATGTAAACACCACAATGTATTCTTACTAAGAAAAAATATTTCCACAGACTAGAGAGTTACTCGGCAAGAAACAACATTCACCCGAACAATAAACAGAAACCAAAGGTTACAAACAAAACACCGGAAAAATAACATGTCAATATGGCCAGCCAGTCTGAATGCGAAAGGTGCTTCGAAACTTATGTCGTGAGCTTCACCTACATCAGTGCTCTTTAACCTTTTTGTCATCATGGAACCCCTAATATACTTTCGCGTTTGTCATGGAACCCCCATTAACAAAAATTAGAAAACACGAATTAATTGTAAGAAAATCAAATATTTCGTTATTACACACTTCAACAAATAAACAGTTATTACAGAAATTAAAAAGCAAGAAATGTAATGACTCGGTTGTTCTTGCATTTCTGGAACGTATCTGCTACATTCAAATTTCGCAAAAAGAATCCGTTTCCCAAATGTGTGTCGTCCCATTTTCTAACTTTGGCAATTGAAGTACATTCGGTCCGCTGTGGATTATCCGCCTCTTTTATACTTGAACTACATTGCTCATTTCCGCCCACACCTTCGCTGTTGTTATTATTTCGCTTCACATAAGAAAATACGCTATTTTGTTTCATCTGGCTTGACTAACTAGTAAAAATTTGGGTTTCTCAGTGTTTTACTTTATTCCCACAAAGGCTGAACAGCAGCTCTAGCCCGTAGTCTACTCTCTACTACTCCGATCAGGGTTGCCAGACCTGCGTTTTGCCAAGGGACCAAATCTAGCCCAGAAAAGAGCCAAATTCTAAGACAAGGGGCTAAAAAAGGGCCAAACATTTTTTCCAAATTTATCAGCAGTTACAAAGTCATACGAACCCATACCTAGTAATTTATGAAATGACAATATTCCTCAATCACAATTGTAGCTCAACAGCAAAACAAGTATATGATGAAAGATCGTAACAGACCAACTCATTTTCCATGTGTAGCCATAAACTGAGATAAATTTACCATCCTCGATAAGTGCTAAAGCGATCAACAACAATCTGAACAAAACCAACAAACACGTCC
>Ga0210059_1003464_pt1 | contig 25246 bp, 18 predicted proteins | sample Ectturendosymbi2_FD_188042 | JGI IMG/M metagenome (GOLD analysis project Ga0210059, IMG submission 188042) | Ecteinascidia turbinata endosymbiont from Florida, USA - Sample 2 (SPAdes) (version 2) | ecosystem: Host-associated > Tunicates > Ascidians > Unclassified | place: Key West, Florida... | reverse complement strand
CATATATGTGGGAAGGAGCTGCTAGATGATCAACACAGTTGCGCAGAGGGTGCTGGGTCGCAACCGGTCTCTCTCGGTGGATGGGTTGCTCAGATCCGCAAGGATCTGGGCGTGGCAGAGAAAGTATAAGCCCAGATAAAATGAAACTCTGCCCGAGTTGTCATAACCCTTTCGCATCTAGCAAGCTCTACAAATTGTTTGTTTCTCGCAAGATTGTTTCACTTGTTTCTCGAAAGACGCAGAATGTCTAATAACGTAGGCTAATGGTTGCCTGCTTTGACGCAGTCAGATTGTTTATATTCTTCCTTGTTCTTTAAACACTACAACCGCATTTTACTTTGTGACTGAGTGCTCGGACAATGCAGTGTTTGTTCGTTTGAGGGTGTGCATATCACAATGCATTCGTACTTTACCTGGCCTTGACCAGTTTAGGAATTAGCGTCCCACTCTGCAGTAGTGCTGTACCAAGTGAACAAATAGTGTTAAGAATGCGTCTGCAAACCTGAGGCTCGGCCTCCAACGCCGTTACAAAACGTTCTGTTAAATAAGTTTTTGTAGCCCGGTGTCAAGCGACATTTCTAACCTCTGCGAAATTTCTAACATATTATTTTTTGTCAGTTATTTTGCTTCTCTGAGTAACGGAATAAAGTTTGGCGATTACTTTTTTGATGTGATTCAGCCTCCAACGCTGGTTTTCAACCTCCAACGCTGTTGTAAAACGTTCTGTTTTGTGTGTTTATATTAACCAGCGTTGTGCAGAATGTGTGTATTTGTGCTATGGACTTGGTGTCTGCGGGCAAAAATACATTGTTTTTATACGTGACCGTTTGCGAAAAAGTTGTACCACGGTTGAATAAGCACGATGACGCCATCGAATGAAATTGCATGAAAATTCCCCCCCCCCCGAAATGAAGAGCTGGTTGCGCCCCCTGTTGTGAGGTCGCGAGTAGATATTTTATTTACACAGATGTATTACATTTGCTTTATACGAGTTTTATGTGGGGTCGATTTTTGGTTTACAGTTGGTTGCTTTAATGGCTAGCGGTATAAAAAAGGTGTAAAACCACTGTTCTAAGCCTATGATAGAACTTACCACAACCTGCAAATTGATTAAGCGAGAGGGCAATGTACGTGGCCAGTTTTTTTTAACATTTGGTTTACGGGAACACCTAAAAATTTTATGAGGCCAAATAATTTTATCAAAACGTTGAAAACAATTCCTAAACATATTGTTTATTACAATTTTGGCAGTCACAGTGCACAATTAGTACGACTGTATTCACAAATTTTGAAACACAAATTTTTCAATTTCAACTTCATTAAATAGCTCTGGTTCATCAGTGAAAGCATCGGTTTCTTACTCGTCATGTGCAGATTCTAGGGTCTTTAGTTCTGACTGTGTCACTTTCCCTTTATTCTTTGTTTGTATTCATTTCAATTCCAAATTTCATGAGCAATTTCAAGTGCGCCCTCATCATTGAGCTGCTCTGGATCCAGTCTCGTCACCATGGGGGCTTTGGTGGGCTTAGCCCCCCAAACAAAGTTGAGAATGTAAAGCCCCTCGATTGAAGGCTTTCTGGACCGTTCATTGAAACATTTATGAGAGCATTCAGAGTTACATCAAACAGCCAGTTTCGTTGCTTGGTTTTAACACGGCACAGAGTTGTGCTTTGATTCGCTAGATCTTTTTTGAAAGCCCAGTAAATCAGATGTATGCGCTCAATTACCGTGTTAACTTCATCTGAAATGCGATCCTGATGAATATCATGAAATAGTGAAATGCGTTGAGGTTTTTTCCAGGCTGTTGGCTTTTTGAAGTTGATCAGAGCTGAGATGATTATCTAGGAGGTTTGGGCGTGCAGGCCTGGCAGGTTCCGAAGTATAAATATTACCATTCTTTCCTCGGCCGGTGGTAACTGGTGGATGCCTTGAGCATAGCAAACATATCATTTAGCATGCAGAGTGAACACATTCATTTGAAAATTCTTATTCATAGATGCTTGTGACTGATTGTTAGCTGAAACTGATGATGCTTTTGAGATTCTAACAGTTGATGCTGTACTTCCTGCACAAAAGTATCGCAAGAACCTTTACATTCACTGCTGCTGGCGTTTGCACTTTCTGGCTGGCTAACAGCAAGACATTTTTTATTCGGCTTACTACAAAAATATTGCTTACTTTTGGATGGCTAGCTTTACGTTATTGCTGTGACATTATTTTCTGAAAATATCCACACAAGAAAGCAAATGTGCAAGAATTGGCAAAGGGTTGGCTTGCTGAAAACGTTTGACGCCGTGTAAAATATTGGCTTGCTAAAAGCGCCAGACTCAGCACCATTCAAAGCGTTAATTATTACGTAACGTCAGGGTTTCTTTCAAAGATGATTTAAGTACCCGATTCGGGTCCATAGAATTGAAAATCGGACCCCTAGAATCAGAGAAAATTATCATCGGGTTAGTAGAATCAGAGAAATTGGGTCCGTTCAGGTCCATACAGGGAAACTAACATTTTCCTTTAAAAACCTACGTAACATAATTGTTTATTGTTTGTTCAAACAGCCAAATTATTAATTGTTGCGTTGCAAGGGATTTCGGAGATGATTACGGTGAATAGGTGGAGTTAATGTCTGCGCTGCACTTATTTGGTGTGAGACCAATCGATTTTGGACGTTAATTGAAGCAACAATTCAACTCAGCTAAAACGTTTCGTGGTTGTCCAGATACAATGTGTAAGTAGCAATTTTATGGGTCCACACAATAAATTTATGGATCCGTTTTGAACTCTAAAGCGCCTTAAAAACCTCTACACCTGGCTGTGCCAGAGGTGCCAAGTTCGGCCCGCGGGCGCATGTCACATAACCCATGGCTTTGGTATTAGATAATGTCCTATATGACCCGTCTGCCAAAGTCTGCGCTACGTTTCTGTACTGGACCGACGGAGATTTCTCGCTACGTTGGGACCAGGCGTGGATTTCCCATTAGGCTAAAAAGGCTTAAGCCTAGGGTCCCCGATTTTGGAGGGGCCCAAACTTTTGGGAGTAAGGACAATTTTCTACATTTCTGTAAGCATTATATTTGTATTTTTGTTTTGGTTCAACGCACGTTTTTTTACTATGCCACTAACATAAGATATCTATAGAAGAATGAGCGCGAAGAATTGAAGTGAATGACAATGAGCATTATCTTTTTCTGGCGTTGGAGTTGTTTATTGCTATACGTGTAATGTGTGGAACAAAACGCCTGAATCCATTTTTCAGATTACACGGGGCCAGTGCATTACTCAATAAATATGTAATGGGGTGTGATCAGATAACTTCACAGCTGACTTTTTCGTTAGTTTCATTGTGATTGTTTTTGTTCCTGACAGTGCCGTAGCAGCCCAACTCTGCCCCCCAAAAATGCTTACAGGGGCCCTCTGATGGTGATTATTTCTAAAAACGTATTTCGACGTTACGGCACATCCCGAGGCCAAATAGCCTTCACAACAAAATATCCTAATTTTTTGTTTTTTATTTCACTATTTTTTAGTTCCATTTGTGGACACAATTTCGACAGAACCGTCGCCAGAAAGTCTTCAGTGCCATCTAGAATCTGTTTGGTTGTAAACGGTGATGCATCCTACAAGAAAACTTTCAATGGTCAAGTAGTCTCTTATTGCCAATACGCTGGCCTTTTGACAGCGTTCCTAACCAAACTACACTCGATGGCCGAAATATGATTTAGTGAAGGTTTCGACATGAAGGTACTCTGGTAAAGCGGCAGTTAAAATGTAATTTGCTAGCTGTGAAACTTCCGGACATCAGAGCATTTTTAATAATTCTGTCGTCGTCCCTGAAGGCTTTTTCTTTCTCTGCTATTACTTCACTAAACTCGAAACTCAATTCAGTCCCAACCTGAGAGTCGTTTTTGTGAAGGGATATCATTTTCCGTTGTCCCTGCAATGGCACCTTCAATTGACGGGCTTGATCCACCCGCAACTGACCTAAAATGCCCTCGCATTGTTCTGAATGCCTGGAGTTGTAGCGCCGCTTAATATTACACTCCTTCAGACAAGCAATGTTATTTCGGCAAATAAAGCAAAGAGCCTTTCATTTTGTTGAACAACAAAATACTTTATTAACCACTGGTCATTAAACATTCGCTCTTTATCAAAATTTTTCGTTTTTTCCAACACGACGTGCTTCGCATAAAATTGCCAATCTCTGGGAATAATTACAGTTGAAATTGCTGCTTTTATAAACTCCAAAAGAAATACTATTATTATCATTGATTGCCACACTTTTCAAAATCCTCTTTCTCTTGTCCTGCTGGGAATTTTTATCACTCTGCCTACATCCCCAATTCCAAAGCTTGCAAAGCCACAAACAACATCAGCATCATAAATCGAGCATCTTGATGTTCTCAGGCGAATCAGCTGAAATGCTTTCTAACTACACTACTCAAGCGAAAATCAAACTGGTTGTGGTTACTACCCAGTTGGTGCGAACAACTGCTTGTCAGGTGCTACGAATTGTTCGAACAATTTCACACAGCAAAGCCTCTGCAAGGCTCGCATATCAATCACAAAGAACACTTTTTACTTCACAAAGAGCTTAATCTGGGCTTTTTAGCGTAACAATTACAAATGGCGCGAAAATGTATATTCGCTTCGTGGTCTATGGTTCTCAGGTAATCAAAAATGTTACTTCTTTGTTCGTGAACTTGATGAGCAGCAAACCTCTGATCAAATGCAAAAGCTCGTGGTAAATGAGTGTGAAATGATTGCTACGAAAATCTGAAGAATATAATGCGTTTCAAATAGTACTTCAAGATCATGAACGATACTACGCGGGCCACAATAAACAACGCGGTGGACCGCAGTCCGGCCAGCGGGACGCGGGTTGCACATGTCTGGCCTAGCGCCTACGCAGCCCTCTAATTTGCCTGAAAATAACGCCGGCACTGATCAGGTGATGTTATTCCAAGTAAAAGCGGCAGGTACTTCTCCGTCTTTATAAATTAGAGAAAAGAAAAGAATAAGGATTGACAAAAACCTCACTGATTTCAACTGTTTCATACTTAAATTTGGGGGATTAAAATTTCGTTTGGGGGATTAAGTTCTGGAGTTTGGGTCCCTGTGATAACGTGGCCCCCATTTGGGGGTATGAAGGGCGGCTGACAAGGCTCTGGTTCCAGATATTGAGGAATTTCAGAATAAAATAAATATGTTTATGAATTGGAACTAGTTGTTCAGTGAATGTAACGAGCACGTGTAGTGCTGCTTTGTATGACATCAGACGTCGCAAACCTTCCAGAAGGGCCCCCAATTTTAAATAGCCTAGGGCGCCGTAAATGAAAATTCTCCCCTGGTTGGGATGTTTCACTTTGTGTTTTGAGAAGTTGAGAGGGACTGTAATCATGAACGCCGTTGCAAAGAAGTGTTTCAATTTCAAATCCTGAGCGAAATACCAGGGCTATGCTGACCTGCACCAGCGTAATTGCTTACACATTGCACCGTTAAAAATGTCGAGGGACATCCGGTCCATGGGCGGCGTCTTTTCATGATCGAATATGTCAAATCTGACCCTCTGAAAAAGTTTTGTACATCCTGAATTAAATAGTTTCAAACATGCAGGAGCGATTTTTCATTTCTCGTTCAAATGCTGTTCCCGCTTTGATATACTGTGATGCAATCCATGCGATGTAACATTCTTAATTCGCCGCATATGATTTTCAAAACAAAGATTGAACAAACCTGATGCTGTTAATGAACTATACGGGAACACTCAATAATGGACTATTTTATAAAAGAAGAAAGCATTTTTCCATCGTCATGCAGACAAAAAGTTTTATTTCGAAACCTGTAATCGAACTTGTCACTTCATTTCTCAAACCTGCGGCTACACATTTCCTGAAAAGCTGTTTCTGAATATTGAGTAAATGTGAATCAAATGATCTATACTACGTTTGTACTAAGAAGACATCAAATTTGTTTCACTATGTTCGGGCCCACGGCTGCGGGAGCATTTTGGGACATTACCCCCAAATATTTGTTGTGATCACCAAAATTTTGTTGTGTCCCGAAAAGCTTCATTATTTATTTGTGGATATTACATGTGATTCTAACTTGACATGACTAACAAATTTTGCAAATACTCGTTTTTAATCTGCTCAATTGTTATGTCAATTCACAACACCTCCGCAGATTGTATGAAAAGCTAACCTCATTGTTACAAATTAAATTGTGTTAAGGAATGTCCACACCGGTAAAATTTCGGTTTGTGACGTCACAGTTTGTTTCAAACATACAATGGAACAAAAATCATTCTCCCCTAAAAATGCATTACCCCTCAATATTAAAACCTGACCACAACCTGACTGTCTTACAGAGATTATGCTTTGAATAACAAGTAGGCGGTCTGAAATGTATTTGGTCTTTTATCATATTGTAACATCATTTCCTGACATATGGATTGTTAATTTCTTTTTCAGGTAGCTGAAGTTGTGATTGGTTCCTTGTCGATTGTTATCAGTTGCATTCTCCTCGGATATATTCAAAGCCCTGAAAGATACAGATACTTATCTGGTAGCTCATCTTATCGTTACGGTTATGCATATCATTATCCATACAAGTACTTTAACACAGGGGAAGGGATATGGTGTGGTCTTTGGGTATGTACATAATTTCATTGTTGTGTGTAATTTGTTCTGGTGTTCCTTAGTTAGCCCTTCAAACTAGTGAAAAATTGATTTGATTTGCACAATTTCTAACATATGTTTGACCAGCTAATAGCGATCATGGTATTGAATGTAATTGCAAAAACAAAGACCAAAGCAAACGTAAGAAAACGTTTGCCGTAAACCTCTCGGTAAACACTGTTTCTGTCATCACCACGAGTAAAAATAGAATGTAGAAAGTTTGCTTCAAGTTTCTCTTGTAGCCAGTAGAAAAATGAAACCGCACAAATGTACGAAAAGGCAGAGCAGATGTGATAGTAGTGACGTAGTGGCGAAAGTGTTCTAAGTCACGTGACTCAGTGCGATATGTGCAATTTCCAGTGATGGAGGCGTGTGACGTCACGGATGACGCACGAAGTTTTTCTACAGTCTAATAATAATGCATCGAGGTATCGATGGGATGTTTGCGTCAAGCTCTGGGTTGTGTTCTTGAAGCAACAAAGATTCATGTATCTGCAGCTGACAATCGTTATCATCGGTGACGTGATGTCGTTTCCACTCCTGCTTGTACAAATGGGGTATGGCCTCCTCTGCGGTCTGTGAGTGTGGCGCAGATAAACAAACCGTCGACCATGTTGTCCTCCACTGTCCAATCCATCGACCTCCTCATGGACTGCATGGCCTGACAGTGCCGGACGATGAGACAGTTGAATGGCTGCTCAACATTTGCCCCGAGATCTAATGCGGCCGAGCAATGGTTTTAATAACTCGCTCAAAAGATGAAAAACTTCATGTTGTGAAAACCAACTCGGTGATCTGTGTTGGCTGCAAATGCCTGCAAACTGACGTGTCTGTGTGGTGCGGCGCTCCTTTGCAGGATCCTTGTTGCGCTTTCCCAGTGCAGGAGCACTGCAAGATCATGTAAGCCTTTGCACAAAGTTGTAACGCCTGAGTTGAGGTCACCAGTTTCCATTTAAAAACAAGGTAGCTTAATATTCTTTATGGGATTGAATTTTACAAGTTTTCATTTTAACTATCAAAAGCAATGCTATGGCGAACAACATTGGGTTTTATTATAGCGACTGGTTTTGGAGGCATCATTACAAATCCATTACAAGCAACTAAGTTTTTACATGGTTCAGAAGAACGTTTAAACGCAGAATGTATCAGCAGAAATGTTCATCGGATGGATCCGATCAGACGAGGGGTCAATTCCCAGGGATTGGGGTTTCAAAGTTTCATGAATATGAAGACTATGTAGCAACTGTGTAGTTAAAGATATGAGGTCAAACTCATGAACAAAGCAACAATTAAATGGTTGAACATCGTTCCTGTAAAACTCAAAAATCTACAAATAACATTTTCTGGATAAAGTTGAACGGGCAATCTCAGCTTTGCTTGGAATGAGCACAAGGTAGTTCTTTCCTTATTGCAAACAAAACAGCCACAATAATCGAAAACATTATTTTATTGGACGTTTCGGCTTATGCGTAAGCCATCATCAGGAATAAGTGGAAACAGTTAGAAAGAAAAAATAAGCATGCAATTTTAAGGCATTCGTACTCTATTACGTCATATAGGTCATTGTGTGTTGAAAAGCAGTAAGAGGATAGATGAACCGTCGATATTGAGATCTGGCTGGTATTGCTGTATCAGAAGAGACTCGAGTAGGTGAAGTTCCTTCTGACCGACAATGCTTCCCAACATTTCCGGTTGCTTGAAGTTGAAAAGGTGCTTGGGATTGGCCAACAAATGTTTACAAACTTCAGAACGTTGATCAAATTTGTGTTCGTTGATTCGGGTTATTAAATTCCGGCGAGTCTGTCCAATGTAATTTGACCCACACGTGCGTGTTAGTTTGTAGACTACACTTGAGCGACGAAGATGATTCTGTTTGTCTTTGTATGTAAAATATTTTTTCAACTTATTACTTTCATCTACGTAACGAAACTGAAAGAGCGTGGTGGCATAGCGGTGTACAAGTCTTTGAATTTCTCGCCAGACTACATAGGAAATTTCCCCGAGGTAGGGGAGACGCAAGCTGATGGTGGTTGTCATTGGTGTTTTTTTCGTAAAAGAATTTATGGAAGTTTCATGTTTCTTTCTTGAGATATTATGTGATGCAGCGATCAAGGTATACTTTGGGATATCCTTTCTTAATCAACATGCTTTTAATTTTCATGAATTCATTGTGTATGGCATTAAATGTGCTGGAGATTTTATAAGCCCGGTCAAGTAATCCAAACACAGGATTTATTTTTGGTTGTGAGGAATGAAACCTGTCCAATGCGTGTAGAGGCCAGAATGAATAGGTTTTCGATACGTTGTTGTTTGTATTCCAGTCTGACTTTTTTGTATTAGAACACCGAAGAAGGCAAGAGAGTCGCCGCACTCCAATTGTTTGGTAACAGTGATGTTATCATATACACTTGTTGAGGGTATTAAAGAAAACGTCCAGCGCACTCATGTCGTTGAAAGCAACAAATATATCATCTACATAGCGCCAAAGTACGATTGGCTTGTTTTGAACGTTAATTTTTGTGAGAGCTTGATCTATAACGTGGTTCATTATTACGTCAACAAGCAGAGGAGCAATGAGCGAACCCATTGCTACGTCATCAATTTGTTTGTAGAATTTGCCATTGAATTGGAAAGTGGTGCTTTGGCAGATCCACTTCAGTAGTTTTTTCATTTGAGTTTGGCTAATGCCCTAAATGTGTGTGCAGCCGTCATGAAATCACGATTTGATGATAAGGTTGGTGGTAAACTTTTAAGGAATGTTCGTGAAAAGGCTTTTGACATCGAACAATGCCTTGACACAGCCTCGAAGATCGTTTTTTTTGTATTTCTTTTACAAAACTGAACGTGTATCTGACTACTGTTGAGTGATGAAGAAGCGGAGCTAGGACGTTTGAGAGTCACTTGGCAGCCTCGTGGTTGAAACTGCCCACAGCTGAGAGAATTACTGTGGCTGTTTTGTTTGCAATGAGAATATACAGTAACTCCGTGCATTGTTTACCGAAGTTCTTTCCTGATTGCGAGTAATTTCACTTGATTTTTCGTTGCAATGTTATTAGGTATTTCTGGGAATTTTTAGTCGGTTTATCTTTGCAAATAATTTGCTTTTGAAATCCTTCCACTCACGCATAGATTCTCATCACTTCTTTCACAATATTAACCAAACCCTTCTTGTAATAAATCCACCATGCCGTCAGCCTGCTTCGTTTTAGATTAAACTGCATTTCTGTCTTTTAGAACAAAAGTTTTAGTTTTCCTGAACGCAGATATTTTCATAAATATGTTTTGTCATCAGTGGAAACAACAACCTGAGATTGATCAGAGACGAAGCGAATATATGCAGTGAAAAATCATCAATGACTAAAAATTCATACAAGAAAGCGTAGACAGTGAACTTGTAGGTTTTTCTTAGTTTTGCTACGATGTCAATTTGCTCTAACGAATGAACGAGTTGTGTGCGAATTGGTATTAACGAAAAATTACTTTCCAAACAGTCACCACGAAATTTTGTTTGTGAGAATCAGGTTTAATATGGTCGATAACGAAACAAAGAAAATGTACTTGTGTGGAGCTCATAACGAGTTTCTCACAAATAAACAGAATTTCAAGATTTACGAACTTCTCACAACTTTATCATAATCGTCCAACCGTAACTAACACTTCCAGAAACACCTGGAGCTGGTCACGTGTCGATGGCTTTCATTTTTATCTTGATGAAGTGCTGAGGTGTCAAGGTATGGCCGGTGAATACTTACATTTAAGGAAGAATTACTGCCGGTACTTCAATATATTAAACTAAATATTGTGTCCAATCATTAGATTTCACAATGTTGTTCACATATCAGTGGATAAAAGAACTTCAAAATGAGAATTATCATGAAAACGTGTTTTTATTGAAACGGAATAACGTTGTTGTATTCCCAAACGCGGACAGATATTCTTGAATTTTGAATGTTTAGATTCTGGTCGGTGGAGGGCTTGGAATCGCCAGTGGAAGGAAACGTCCAACATTATGTCTGGTATGTAAAGATTTTGAATGATGTGAAGATGCTACGTGTCTTATTATGCTTCAGTTGAAATCTTAATCTTTTTAGATCAACTGCCACATGGCCTTCCCAATAATTGGATCAATCTTTTCTGCAGTACTGATGTCAATGGGGATATTAACTACTGCTATGCTTGTATCATCTTACGAGGTAAATTTGCATGTATTGCTTGTAAGTAGAGTATTTTATGTCAATGATTTTTTGTTTTGGGAAACCCCTGAAAACTGTTAATGTCTGATCATGACCACTCAGGTCACTCATCCAATCTTGTCTTACCAAACTATCTCTCTGCGGAGATATTTTGTTTTAATGTGATGCGAAATTATGAAAACTACAAAAGGAAGTCACATGACTTGTAACTCCTTCATCCATTCAAAGGGAGGTAATTAGATTCCTAAACAAAGTACACAGTCTGAAATGGTCAATTATTCTGAAATGGTCAATTATTCTGAAATGGTCATACAAGCGGGTTGAGACAGATTACATTATAGTTTAAAAATTGCAGCGTGAAGACGCTGCAAGGAGATTTCGGCCTGGCCCGCCTTCGACGCCTCTTGAATACACTCTCGCTGTATACAACCTTCACTTTATCAAAGTACACGCTGACAGCGCATACTTAAAGCGAGTTCAAACATAGGAGCCCGGTGTACGGTTTGAAGCTGTTCGTACTGGGCCATGCTCGCCAAAATAAGAATGGCACAACTGAAACCTGAAATGGCCGTTTACGGAACGCGGAACACGTCAAATTAATCTACGTGCCACGGGTAGTGAGTGCCTAAGGGAATTTCACGATGTTACAAAAATAGAAAGATTTCAAAACAGAACCATCAGGTTACACTTCATCAAATCAATTAACACTTCCTCTGTAAGACATGCTGTATCTCCTGACTTAGTTGATAAACCCACACAAAAGTTAAATTAATCTTTCCAACTCCTTTGGAAGTGACGTGCGTTGACAATAATATTATGCGCATGCGCAGTGCCTGATAGCTGATCAGCAACTTTGGCCGTAACTGAGCAGCTGTTTTTCACTTGTTTCCAACAAATACTGGTAAAAATCTTCGACGGTGAAGAAGTTGTCTACTTCGATAACCGTCTTGCACACACTTTCCACCAAACTACCTTCAAGGTGTGAATGATTTTGGTGCATATGTTAGTTTTGTATTTTCACAAATTTCTGTAACTACAGCTCCTTTTCGTTAAGTGCAAAGCGTAATATTGAATGAAAAACGCAAAAACCTGCATCAGTGATTAATTTGAAATAAAACAAACTTTCTCCACCAGAACGACCTGAACATCGATCAAAACTAAAACGTTTGACAAAACGCTGTCGTGTGTCTCCATACCCCTGTATGTAGCGAATGAAAAAAGTTTCTGAAAATCATTTCATGCACTTTGTAATGTTTGTTTTTCATAGTTTATTGCTCCGTTATTTTATAGTTGGAAGCGGTACCGCAACCCAAGCATACTTCTGTTGCTTTGTTTGGATGCTTATTGAAAATACACAAAAGCGCGCTTTTCGATATTTTTTCTAAGTGCTTCAAAAGCAATTTATAATCTCTCTGCAACTGTTTAAAGCTGCTTTCGTGTTTTGTAGTTGACAGTAACTGCAAATAAATTGATGCAGTTTACATGTGAATGACAATAATTCATTGCTTCGGACAATTCCGCTAGCCACGTGACATGTTGTCATGACAGCAGAGAATGTTACCAATCAACAGTTTCGTTGTTGCAACAAAACTTGTTCTATTCAAATGGCAAAAATAATATTCTTGTCTTGCGAAGCGCAAACGCTGTTTTGCCATTCATCGAAACAATCTTATCTTTCAAAAGCTACTTTAAACGAGTGGCTGAAATTAAAAAATTTTCCTTTACTGTATTTGGAAAAAATATTCTTGAAACATATTCTTTATATAGCATCTTGCTTGGAAACGTGTCGTAGATTCTTTACAATTAAAAACAAAATAAACGTAGGAAACCGTCTTTTAACTTTTCTATGATCTTGACTTTATCTGCTCTAATGGGTGACGTGCCTTGACAAACTGCAACGAAATCATGCTTGAAATCCGTACGCCCGACGACCCAAGTAGATAACAACTGCCAGTTCCAACCTGATTAGTCATCTCTGAATTTTTACACACTGGGGTAAAATTCATAAATTTTTTAATTCAAAAAAAAATTTTCATTGAATTTTTGCGGTTCCAAGCCAACCCCTCTAAAATTCGCAGACTGAGACACAATTCATAAAATCATAAAAACATCTTTTAAATATTTTTGTGGATGCTATCATGGAAACTTCCCAAATAGTTGGTTAAAATCTTCTCATATTTGAATTTTACCCCAATCTCTGAACTTCACAGGCAATTTAATCATGTTTTGTTTGAACCGACAGTTGATATTTACTAGGACAGAAAACTTTCGTCTACGATAGAAATACTATATATTTTCAATACATTTCATAAAAAATATTCTCTATTCAAAAGTGACAACCAGACACAACCAGATATAACCAGATATTGGCCTAACCAGTCGCAACTAGATATAACCAGTCAGAAGCAGACACAAAAAGATTCCTGAAGAAATTGTTCCATTTTTATACGTTTAAGTTTATCAAGCACAATTTTGAAAGACTGTTCGGAGACACTGTCAGAGGTTTTGTCAGCAGTGGTCTCAGATGTCTCACTGAAATGTTTTGGTTTCAAAGTAAAAACAATTTTGACTTCTATACGCTTAGAAGTTTTGACAATCTTTCTAAGCATTACTTTTGCTTTTTGGAATTATAAATAGCTCTCACTTAAAAAAAAGCATTAGTCGAGATTTGGAAAGATACTCAATATGTGTGGTTTTATTCTCTATATATAAATAAAACAATTATTAACTTTGTGTTTGTGGTGTTTTCCGCACAGATTTTGTTTTAAAAATGGCAGAATTCAATGAGCACAGCGAACTCTGATGACAAAATCTATGACAGTATCTCTGAACAGTCTTTTAACAAACTGTGAGATAATCTCAAACATTTAAAAATGGGACATATCCTTCAGGAATCTTTTGGGGTCTGCTTGTGACAAGTTGCGGCTGATTAGGCCTATATCTGGTTGAGACTGATTATATCTGGTTATATCTAGTTATATCTGCTTGTGACCGGTTGTGATTGGTTGTCACATGAAAATGGAACAATTTCTTTTTGAAAATTTCTGACTTTCATAGATACACTTTAATATTTTTAGGTAGGTTCACATAAATGCATTTTAAATATACTTCATTGAATTCAAAGTATATACGCATTTTAAAAGCTTCAAGTATTATTTTCTTATTTCTTTAAAAGGTGTTGTAGCATGCGATGCAGTAGTATGCAGTAGTGTATATCAACTGCAGGTTGACGGATCAAATCAATTTAATGTTTTTGAGAATGTGCAAAGGGAACAAAATCCAGGAAATGGTTTGTGTTGTTATTGGTTGGGTTATGAGTTGTTTTATCAGTTGTGCTATCTGATATTGATAAGTGACACAGTGCTGGAAACCTGTTGATAGATACAGGTGTGATTTTTAAATGTTTTTTAAGACGATTTTTAGTTTTTTGTGCGCTTTCAGCGTTTTTCGAAAATAATTTTATTCAATTTTCACCATTTTTTTGATTTTTTGTGGGATTTTGTTCATCTGTGAATGCTAAAAGATAGAAATAGTTTTGGTCCGTCAACCGACAGTTGATATCTCCTGGCATGGAGCTTATTGCCTAGCAGTTAAAGGAGCCTTCCCAGCTGCACCAGCATTCACGCGGTGCAAACGAGTAATTCGTGGGGTTCTAGAGCAAATTCAGGATCATTTGGCATTAGCCCTGCATGAGGGGAAGGGTTTGAATGTTGGCGCTTTTTTTCAACACATACTCGAAATCCTCAACGAAACCACCGGAACCTTACACTCTGCATTGCAGGCGAACTATGACGAAATCCCACAGATAATCCGAACCTTGATGGCAAACCAGAACAATACTGCGACTGTCCACCATGCAACGATGGTCGTGGTGCACAACTTGGAGCGTTGCTCGATGTTGGAACAAACGCTGGGAGAGTATGTAGAGAAAACTGTACATGTCCTGGAGCAAATAACGACGGATGACTGTTATGCAAATCTCGTGCAAGAAGTAAGGCTGCTCCGCAATGCCCCAGGGGTGGGGGAACAGGATTGTCCTGTGTTCAACTCTGTCTCATTGACAGCCATTAGCGTGTTATGTTTCACCATTGTATTATTGTGTATAATAGTTTTGAGGCAACAACGCAAACGCGAGAGGCTGACCCGCGAAACTCAAAGAGTGTTGCAAGGAAAAGGTTGGGCCTCGGTGGCACTGATATTGTTGCTGTATGTTGGTGAAATAGATGCGCATGGAGCAACCCTGACTGACGCCTGGCTCCATGAGAAAACTGTCAACCTGAGTGCACTGAACTACACTATGTTGCCAGAGGAGCAACGAGTGACCTTGTATACAACGGTCGCTGCTGCGGTGCAGGGACCACAACCGAAAGAACCAACAACACTCTACCAGCACCCGAACACAGGAGTTTTCCAGGCTACCCTGAGAACCTACGCAGAAGCGGTGACAAAAGGCAAATACTATCACGATGTGGATGAATTTGCGAAGGAGTGTGCGTGTGACCGGGAAAAGAGCTACCGAGCAGGTTGGGAAAAACTTTATCGTGACCCAACGAGTTGGGCGAGGATAGAGATAGTGGACGGAAGAAGCATAGACCCCGCAAATAGCGGCTACGTCACATGCTACGGCCGGTGGTGCACTCTCAAGGAACCACTGGAAGGAGAGACGATAACACTTGATCGCCGAGCCGATGCAGGATGGGTCAACGTGGTGAACTTGACCAACGACATGCCAGTGCTGAAAGCGATTGAAGACAATTGCGATTTTGATTCGGTGAAAAAGACGTACTATGGCGTACCTTACGGAACGCCACTTCCATGTAAACGAACGCTAGCATATAAAACTGATCGTAGGTATGTAGTGCCGATTTTCTATGGAGTAGCAGTACTAATGCAGCAATATGTAACAGTGCAAATAAAGTGTACACTACGACTGGACTCAACAACACCGGATTCGTTGACCTATTGGAAGTACAATGGAACGGATACAGTGATCATCACAAATTTGTGGGTGCACGTAGCAAAAATATCGCAGAGACTTTACAACAAAAGAAAGTTCTTTGCTACGACGTACCCTGGGAAAGTATGGAAGCGAATGGATTGTACGTTGACAGGGTCTTTATACAACCAACCAGCAATCAAACGAAAACAGATCCTCCAAATTGTGACTCAATGGCAAACAAGGTATCATCTGAACTCCATTGGGAATGCCCCGCCATTGCCAGATATAATCTTTCTGCTGGGGTCAAACCGTTGGAAAGTGGGGGAAAAGCCAGGATGGTACGCAAGTGGCCATGGACTTACGTGGATAACAAACAGCTACCCTGAAGAAACAGATAGTCAACAGTGTCATGAACACGCCCGGCTACACCAGTGTGATAAAGCGGCTGTGGGAATACAAGTGAAGATGTGGTTTCCCAACAGCAACTATGACCCATATCACAACGAAACTGTAATACCGTTGGCACCTGTAAAATTCTACGCGACGCGAGGAAAGAGAGTGAAGCGACAGCTGTTTGTTGGATCAATGCTCATTTTTAACATGGCACTGACCGGGGTGACGGCTGGAATAACGGTTACGGGGTTTCAGTCGTTACAGGATGAGTTCGCACAGCAGCTGAACCAACAAGCAGAAGAAAACAACAAACGCTTCGCAGAAATAGACAAAGACATTAACAAACTCTCGAGTGAGATCGACAAGCTGCAATCCAACTTGCAGGGATTAAACGAGCAACAGAACCAGCTCATTCGAGAGATGTTGACGACAAAAGAAATCCAAGACTTTGAAGACAAAGTCCAACAGATGGAGATAGAAGATAACCAAAGACAAGGAGCGATGACTCTTAAAAGACAATTGGGCATAGCGCGAGCGACACAGCAGATGGCCATGGGAAACAGCTATGCTTACAAAGCAATGTACGAGACATTCGGGCACCCAAGGGTGACGAAGACTGACATAGGAAATAAGAAAGACGCATACATATTTCACTGGATTGACGGTGAGATTATAATGCAAAATGTGGCCAGATGGCTGAATGAAAGCCAAAGGGCTGCTGAACAGCAGATAACTGATGAACAGAATAAAACCACCCACTTGCAACAAATGTATGAACAAGCAAGGCGTGAAAATGAAAGGCACATACAAACGCTGCAGGAGAAAGAGCAGAGACTCCAAAACTTCTCCTACTATGTGCCAGAACCGGTGAACATAACGTTTGTGCCAGAAGAAACAAACCGAACCATGTCGAACTGGAACCTGCAGGCAGCACTTGACGGACTGAAAAAAATAGCCGAGCTTCCAGGTGAAGGTCTCAATGATGTGAAAGACGTACTGAACAACGCCACCGACGACTTGACCGCATCATTAAAGACGATTGGAATTTGTACGGGAGCAGCAATAGCTTTACTGATTTGTTACATCGGGTGGAAGAACACGAAGAAAAACAAAAGTCGACGTTTGTCCTGTCTAACAGAGTTAGCGGATGCGCGCAGTGGCGCGGAGATCCGACGGTAGCTGTCGACCCAGAGCAAATGTGCGTGTCTCGCGGGACCGCACGCAGTCATCAAAAACAAACTAAGCAATGATATGTTTTCTTCTAGCACAGAACTGCGACGCGGCCGCGTCAGTTGAATGGCAGCGAGCACAGCGCTTGTTAGAACTGAGAACTAGAAAAGGCAGAAACTAACATGTACATAAGTGCTGGAATGGGAACATGGACGATAAGTGGACAATGTGTAACTATAATCGTTTTGTTTGCATGGAATGCTTGTGTGATTAATAGGAGTGTATTTAATCGAGCCCTGAACGAGGCTTTCGTCCCGATAATGATTTGCAATTGACAACTGCATGTAACGAAGATGCAGACGGGGAAAGAAGCGTACCTGAGTATTGAATTGTAAAATGTGTTCTGCCTGCCAATGCAGCCACTCTGCTTTTGGTTCAGGGAGTGGAAAAGTTTGTGATCTCTGCTTGTAGCGAACGGACAGCCCCAGTTGGAGTTTGCTGCACGCATTGCCAACCAAAAGTGAGGATTGAGCGGAATAGGAGTGTATTGTATTACGTGTGAAGTGAATGCCTGAATAGTTGCGCGTGAATAATAAGCATCACATCGCTGCGAATCCAGAAGCCTTGGCTGGGGTTGGCCCTCTTTATCTTCAGGAGTTGTTCTGTCCTTATCGCCCCACACGCTCATTGCGTTCTGAAAGCAAAAACCTTCTCTATGTTCCAGCCTGCCGCACAGCCACTTACGGCAACAGGTTATTCACCGTAGAAACCGCAATCCTATGGAACGACCTGCCGCAGGAAGTGCGAGATTCTGAGAACCTCTCCTCGTTCAAAAGACTGCTCAAAACTAACTTTTGAAATTCTGCCTTTCCTCAAAATTGTCGTTCAGTATGTTCTTAGTGTATTTTAACGTATTTCTCAATTCGCTTTGCGTGTCACTTCCGCAATATCTTTGTTCAGCGCCTTAGAGCGACATGTCGGTTTTCGGCGCTTTATAAATGCATGAATTATTATTACTATTATCATTAGAAAGCCTAAATTCTTATGGACTGATAAAGGTAAAGAATATCATTACAAACATCTTATCAATTTTTCAGAAAAAGAAAATATAAAATTATATTCAACAGAAAATGAAGAAAAGTCAAGTGCTTGTGGAAGATCGAACAAAACAATTGAAAATAAAATGTGGAAACAATTTACCTCTCAAAATAATGCAGTTTATTTAGAAAGTTTACCAAAATTACTTTATGAATACAATCATACAAAACATTCAAGTACTAAAATGACTCTTTCTCAAGCAAGCGAGAATAAAAATGAAGGTGTAGTTTATTTTTATTTATATAATAACCATTCGCCATCATGTAAATAAATAAAAAAATTGAAATAGGTGATAATGTTAGAATAAGTAAATATAAGTGAAAAATATTTGATAAAGGATATACTCCAAACTGGACTGAGGAGATATTTACTACAGCAAGAATTCAACATGCAACACCACTAACTTATATTGTTAAAGACCTTAAATGGGGAAACTCTGAAAGGAAGCTTCTGTGAACAAGAATTATCAAAAGTAATCAAACTGTATTTCGTATTGAAAAAGTTATTCGTAAAGACAAAAAACGTGGCTCTTTAGTAAAATGCAAAGCATATAGTAATGAATTTAATAGTTGGATTTATTTGAACGATTTAGAACATCAACATGCCCCTGTTGGTAATTTTGGCAGAACGCTTTCTGAGCATGTTGCACAGCTAAAATTCGGCAATAAACCTGAAAAAATGTACGCTGTATTTGTTCGATTGTAAACCGCCGCTTACAATCAAGGACAATCGAGGGCGACTTACATTTTTTTCTTGAGCTTATCGAAAGGTCTAGATCAGGGGCTCAAAGACGCGGGCCGCATGTGGCCCGCGAGGGCATTTTGTGCGGGCCGCTATGCTTTTTGGGAATTTTCAGATAATTAGAGTTTAAGTTATTTGGGTTATTTATAGGTATTTAAAAGTGCTCGGCTAGGGAGTGAACAAGTTCCTTTGAAACGAACGTTGAGATGGCTAGAACTGATTTGCCTTGAACTCATATAATACCTTGCACAGGAAATAGGATGTAAAAGCTGCTTCTAGTAAAGTTCAGATACCACCATTGTTGCGTCAGCGTCATAATAGCAACCTACTAGAAATTCTAACCGGAACGCCGTACCGGCAATAATTCTTTTACCGGAACGGCGTTCCGGGCCGTTCCAGCTTACTTTCACCTCTGGTTGTGAAAACAATTCCGTTCCCGTTCAACGGTCGTTTTTATCGACAGGTTGATGGCGTTGCTATGGGCTCACCTATAGCACCGCTAATGGCTGACGTATGCATGAACTACGTTATAGATCAGGCCTTGGCGTTGACACCACCGGAGTGTCGACCAGACCTGCTTTGCCGCTACGAAGATGACCTATTTTTACTATTTCCAAACGAAGATTCTCTCAACAGGTACTTTACCAATATTAAGTCTGTTAATAGGAATATTGTCTTTGCCAAGAAGCTAGAAACTAATAATTGCCTCCACTTTCTTGATGTTTTAATTGAGAAAACATCAACAGGTTTTATTACTTCTACCCACAGGAAACCCACCAATACAGGTCTCTACTCGAAATGGTCGAGTTTCGTTCCGTTGCTCAGGGAACGAAACCTTGTCAACTCTCTACTCCGTCGCGCTTATGACATTGCTAGTTCCTACCAACTGGTGCACACGAAATTTATTAATATGAAGCGAATGTTGTCTCGCAACGGATACCCCGACAAATTTTTGGACCTTTGCATTCGGCACTTCCTAAACAGTAAATACTTTGTCACGCAACAACGTGATGCACCGGCTGAACAACCTCCTTCACCCAAATATATTTCATTACAACTTCCGTATTTGGGTTCCATATCTAATAACATACGACAGGAACTCAGCAGCTTTATCAGACACAAGGCTGTAGTGAACGTGAAGCTACGTTGTTTTCAAAGTACTCGAAAGCTTCAAAGCTGGTTCTCTGTTAAAGACCGGCATGCTTTACTAAACCGGTTTAACGTTGTGTACTAGCTGACCTGCTCATGCGGTGCCTCCTACATCGGGCAAACGCAACGCAATTCAACAAATCGTATAGAAGAGCATCGAACGTCACTAAGCTCTTCAGTATGCAGATACTTGCAAGCCAACCCAGATCATCGGGTTGACTTTCACAACCCTGAGGTCATTGGCAGCGAGAACAATTGGCGACGGCTGCAGTTTCTTGAATCTTTGTTGATTCAAGAACACAAACCAGAGCTGAATACAAACATCCCGTCGATGCCTCTATGCATTTTTAAAACAGAGCTTCATGCTTCACTCGTGACGTCATGCGCCATCACCATTGGCGCGCATCCAGCTGAGTCATGTGACTACGTATGCTTCGCGCCACTACGTCGCTACCGAAACAGCCTTTTGCGTTTTTCATTTTTTACAGCGCTTTTCTCCTGAATGACCAATAAGAACCTGCAGCAAGATCACTGCAGTTCTATTTGCAATGCACTGATGATGATAACAGGAGTTATCGAAACGTTTCCAATATGTCATTTGTATCGTTGTCTTTGGCCGTGATTGTCATTATAAGGCTATTCAGCACTTCCGCTTTTCGTGTACCAAAGTTTTCTGTACACAACAGAATTTGGAGGGCGCAAACAATTTGGGGGGCACTTCCCCTGTGGCTACAATGTAAAAAAGAGGGTTGTTTTTGGAAGAATGTACCCCAAAATAAAGTGCAACATCTACCTGTTGCCTTTGAATTTGTGGTACAAAGTACCTCAATTCTTGCAAAAACAAACTTTTTTTACAGTGTCGTTAGAAAAGATTATTACATGAATGAAATTTATACCTAATTGCAACATAAAGTTCCTATATTTCACATATAGTGAAATTGAAATTAATAGGAAAAATATTAAACCCTTCGTGCAGCGAACTTAAAATAGTGCCGTGCCTCTGTCTTCTCAGAAACCGTGTGAACGTGAGTTTCATTCACATTCATCGTGTTCATTGTCCTTACTTGGCCTACGTTCGTCACTTTCTGAACCACGTAGTTATATTGTATGGTCCTTTTTTGCGCCCCCTTTGGCCCAGCGCCCTAGGCAGCCGCCTGGTTTGCCTTATGGTAGCGCGTCCCTGGCTGCAGTTGTGCATTCAAGTATAAATGAAAAAGATCAAAGCACCAGGTTAATAACCAGCAGCAGGTTGCATTATTTCCTGGTTGGTGTTGAGTTGCACAGACGTCAGCGAATCCTGTCTTTCAGAGCATGTAGGCAGTGAATAGATGAGGAAGTTTGGCAGTAAACAGTGTTGTATCTTTTCTCTTTTTGTGATGTGCCAGTGAATATCTATCGCTCTCAAACATTCATCACTTAATCTTGAGAACGTTGAAGGGTAAGAACAACTGCTTGCACTTGAAAGTTCATTTGATAGATAGAAAAAGGTGTTTCATTTGGTAGATAGAAAAAGTTGTTGTGATAAACAAATTAGCATCTTGACTTTAAATGGGATTTGCCTCAGATCAGACAGACAGACGTGGCGAATGGCGTACCTAGGGTTTTCCGCGCCCGGGGTAAACTCAGTTTTGGCGCCCCCACCCAGCCCGTTCATGGCAGCATAGATGTGAAGAATGAGTTAGGAATAAAGGGGCGTCGAAAGCTGACTCGGGCCCTGCAGTCGCCTGCATATAGTAGTTTCTAGACCCGTCTGAAAACTTCCTGTGATTGTGACGTCACAAAATTGAGGTCGAGACCTTTGAATCTTGGAAATCATAAACTATCGTAGGGTTAAGAATCTAATCGTTTCGCGTAAAGCTATTCCCTCTGAAATTTTGGTCAAGATTGAACATTCAAACTGTTTTATTACGACACTCCAAGTTGCGGTAATGCTTTCTCGAATTGTAGGAATAACTAATGAAATAAAATGCAACAACTAACCAAAAAGTTCGCTGATCATCTGTATGAATATGTATGATTTTTAATGACAAATCTTTTGGGCACAAAAATCTTCTGATAACACAGGATAAAGTTGGCCAGAGTTGCACCTTGTTTTCCAAACCACGGGTTTGCCAGAGCCATTTGAAAATGCCAAATCCAACGCGCCCGCTTGTTCCACTCCCTCGCCAGGTCTGGGTACAATCACCGCTGATACGAGGTGTACTAGGGACTAGGGGTTTCTGGAACATGCACTCTCAGAGTTTTGAATAATAAAACATCATAAAAGACTGACTGAGGGAGACTCACGAGTCTGTTTCTTCTCATGAAAGAGAAGAACAGACAGAAGAATGCATATGAAAACTGAAGGCAAATTATTTTATGCAAAACTGCTAGACAAAAATAAATTGCAAAGTCTCAGAGCATTTTCTTGGATATAACATCCTGAAAAGTTGACAGAAAATAAAACAAATACTGCGATTTAATGCTTTACCTGTAATTATCTAATTTCAAAGAAAACGTTTTTTTGCTTTTACAGTAAATTTGTGGATTGTTTCTTCAAAAACTGCTATAAATGAAATATGTTACGCCATCCATTAATCTAAGAAATATCTGAGGTCAGTGACGCTCCGTGCGAAGTTCCAGGTTAGAAATTGTGTGACCTGAATTTCGACAATCATGTCCGTGGGAATGCTCAGTGATATAAAGCACATACAGCAGTAACTGAAAAGTTCACAATAGCTAATATACCCAACGTTGTTACACAGCTGCAGTTAGAATTTTGCAAAAGTATTCAGCATTTATTTAAATATCCCACAAACAAAAATCATCATAACTTGCTTCATAACCACACCAAATCCATTTCAACATGAAGTTTGTCAAACCATAAAAGCTCAAAAACTTCCCTAAACATCAGACCTGTAGTCGTAACAACCAGGGGCAGGGGGCAGAGAGGTCTGGTGATTCCGGAGACAACTGCTGGATTGTACCCCCCCCCACCACATTATTTTGAGGAATGTGAAAGTAGAGTTTTTTGAAATAAGCAAAAACTAGTTTGGACAAATAAACCAGCTCTGAAAAATTGAATTAAAACGAATCCAAAGAGTACTTTTTGTTTTTAATGTGTTAAGGCTTGTAATGATTTGTTCTATTCTGTGGGCTTGAGACATCTGTTTAAAAATTTCTTCCACTCATGGTTAAGTAAGCTATACATTGAGGAATTAGTTATTGCATTTATTCATTCAAGTACGTATCAGATAGGCCCACCAAAAGAAGATAGCGCTTACGGCATGTTAGGAGATGGATTTGTTTATTATTTCTCTTAGAAATAATATCTGAAAAACGCAGTACAACCACTCAATTTTTTGCATTGACGCCATTAATAATTTTCTGAACTATGGAGGAATTGCTAAGGATGTTTTTTTTCAGTAAAAACAAATGAAAGTTTGCGATGCCAGTGCTTCATCTCTCTCTCAGGTCACTTAACATACATTTGCATGCTCCTTCAGGCATGTTCCCATCAGATCGAATGCAGCACGCTTTTGTAACCAGTAAAACTAAGAAGCATCTAGTTCAAGGGTGCAAAAATGCGGCCGCACACTCGCGCTGCGTGACCAAAAACGTGGAGTGCACGAACGTTTTTTTACCGTTTATACTTCATGCATATGAATGCTGTATGGGAGTGGTTCTTGACTTTTACAAACACACCGAACCCATGCGAATCTTTCCAAGATTTTGTCGAAACCCATTATTGCCCAATATAACATAAAGTAAAATTGCTGTGATGTAACCACGCTTTTAGTCATGTTTCAGATGACCTTCGTCGAACCCCTGAAACGCCTCCGCCGAACCCAAGGGGTTCGATCGAACCCAGGTTAACTTCGTCTCAACATCGAATCATCAACCGTAACTAATCTGGGAGGAATCAAGCCAGGGTCATTCAGGGTCATTCTTGTCACAGAAATGTTTTCGGAACAACAGTAAAGCAGCTGCACAATAATACGTAGAAGAAAAATCCAGACACGAAAATCGTGCAATGTCCTCTGAATAATAACAATATTAACTGTTTTAAAAGAAAAAGTAGATTTCAGTTAAATATTTTGTTGCTGCTTACTTCTTTACTGATATGTGTTAGATTCTGTTCTTGCTTAAGACGTTGCCAAACATAAGACTGACGTTGCGAGGAAAAGTATAATACGTTAACAAAATATGTTAAGCATGGAAAGTTCAAAAGCAATTTTACTAAATAAAAATGGACTTAGAAACAGTCCTGGAATTGGTTATGTTACCTCATATTCAAAGAACCTTTTCACTGCATAACTTGTTCTCTAGGTTAGCTAAATTATTAAAATATTGTCCAGCCTTTCCGTTGAAAAAATAAGTGTTAACAAAATGGGTTGGCTTATTCATGCATTTTAGCGGAAAACATAACCTCTGCTTTCCTAGTGCAGTGATTGCTAAATGTCTACTCATGCAGTAGATTCAAAGCAAGGCCACTCCAACATAACTGTGTCTGCAGCAACACCTTCCAGTTCACCACCTGTTTCTGTGAAAGCGTCTCTGTAAATGGAGTGGTCTGTTTGTCCATGCAGGCACACAACTAGTGAAATGTTTGAGCTTTGAAAGGGCTATGCAATACATATACGATATTACATTTGCATGTTGCAAGTGCGCTAGAATGAGATTTCACTGCCAAAATGGTCTGGTGGTACTGCGCATTTGTGCATCTTATAGGGAAAATTGTCTTTAGCAATTACAGTAGAGGGAATATTGTGTTGAGCAGACAATGAAGAGGACTGGTGGCAGCACACACCCTTGTCGGAGTCCAACACCCACAGTATTCACGCGTGGCTTTCAAGTGTCCCAGAGTAAAAACACTCTGGGTTGTACCCGCTCGCCCCCCCAGATGC
>Ga0210059_1003463_pt1 | contig 25247 bp, 16 predicted proteins | sample Ectturendosymbi2_FD_188042 | JGI IMG/M metagenome (GOLD analysis project Ga0210059, IMG submission 188042) | Ecteinascidia turbinata endosymbiont from Florida, USA - Sample 2 (SPAdes) (version 2) | ecosystem: Host-associated > Tunicates > Ascidians > Unclassified | place: Key West, Florida... | reverse complement strand
GTACGAAAGAAAACAAGGCAAAATAGAAAAAAAACAACAAAAGGTGTACTTCATGCCGAAAAGCATAGAATGTGCACACAGAAAATACAAAAAAGTAAATACACACATACAATAAAACAGAGTTACTCAACGCTACGACACAGCATTTCATCACTTCAAAAATATCAGGCTGCGCGTTAAAACAGGGGAGTAGAACACGCTCATCACTGCGTCAGAGCAATTTATTGTACAACTGCAAAATGAGGCTGCACTCATGTCTTGTCGAATACGAGCAGTGGAGAACTGAAGGTGTGCGGCTAGACCGGCTGACGCACACCCCGGTTTGCAAAATCGAATCTTGCTAAACTACACAAGAATTGAGAATGCGCATGAAGTACGCAAGTAAACTTCATTTTTGTTATGCATAGAAGTCCAGCAAACTTTTAGTTGTGCTTTTTCTCTGCTGAGGCATAATCAAGCGCCTGAATGCTTCTATTTTAACAACTGCTGTGTTTGAGCTCATGCAACAGTTTTACCATGCTGCAGAAATTGGTAATGTAGCCAATGCGGTCAGCACAAGCGCTGCTCAGCCAAAGCAGACAAAACAAAGAAAATTGTTTCCGATAAAGTGAACTATCGCGGAACACAATCTTAAAACATGGATAGTGGACGAAATATCTGCAAAAAGTGGTGAGATGGTTTCTTGATGCATGCAGACGACAACCAAGATTCCCACCAAAACCTAATTATTACTTTTGACCCATTTACAATGTTCCTTGAAGTGTGCATGCAAATTCATTCTGTGGTATTTGCGTTAAGTCGACAAATTAACAAGCAAAACATTTTCGAACACAGTTAATTTCCTTTGCCCAGGTTATAAATTTTTCGTAAAATATCAAGCAAAAGGGGTGGGGTTAACCCCAAAACCTGCCCTTTGCTACGCCCTTGAATGTATGTACCTCTCACACTTTTTGATTACTTGAATGGACACCAGAAAGTCAGCACAGAGTTTGCCGCCATGCTGGGAATACTGGTTGCAAGAGTTGGCTTGCATTTTTGTTTTAAAGGAAAATCTTTCTGAGGCCACTGAGTTTCGGACAAATCAGAACAAACACTCAGCGTCGGAATGTTTTGCTAACTCTCGAACACAGATGTTAAAATCAGGACAATCTGTCTTTTTTTCAGACTGGCCACCTGGAAACCCTGTCACGCAAGAAAGGCCAGAAAAACAGTTTTATAACGAATGAAAAGCATGGCTGACATTATTCGGTAATAAAGGAAGACCAGGTTTTACCCGGATCGTGCATTCTGCAGCTTAACGAGGGATAAAGCATTGTTTAGACCAGGGGTTCCCAAACTTCCTCTTACGATGTACCCCTTTAGCATTCTGACAGATGAGCATGTACCCCTTCAGCATTTCAACAAAATACCATATACACTTTCAGCATTTCCACAGATGAACACGTACCCCTAATATTTCTCATGACAAAATATTTTGTCATGATCATTCATAGATGTATTTGACAATAGGCATACAAGGATTTTTGAATGTATCATTCACTGATATATGTATAAATATTTGGAAAGAAATAGTATGTAAATATATTTTTCTCTTCTATTGCTAACCTTAAATGTACCCCTTCAGATGGGCAAATGTACCCTTGGGGGTACATGTACCCCAGGTTGGGAACCCCTGGTTTAGGCCAGTGGTTTTCAACGTGGAGTCACGGCCCCCAGAGTGGTCGTGTACAATATTTTTGGAGGGCTGCAAGTATAACAATTTTTGGGGGGGCTGCAAGTTTCATGTACACAGCTGTATTACATTTGGTTTATTCGAGTTTTCGATGGGGGTCTTTGGATTATAGCGGGTTGCTATAATGGGTCGCGGTACAACAAAGGTTTAAAATCACTGATTGAAACAAAGAGCGTTTTTTCATCTCTGTTTCTGCCTCTGAAGGCACCAAGAAGGAGCACATTTATATCAAAGGGACGTCAAACAACTGTGCAACGTAGAAGCTTGGGGGGCCGTTGTGACAAACTGCCCCGTGTATCCGGCACTGTTGGTGATACCCTGCCTTTGCGCTAGTCTGCTTCACTGACTTTGCCCTAAAATGCTCCACTAATCAGTAGCCTACCCGACAACTGGTACGTTCTTTATCATTTGTTACAGAGCCTTTGACTCGAATAGCGAAATGCTAGCCCCACTACCAGCAAATATGTATAACCCACTTGACTGAAGTTTCGTGCAGACCATCCGCAGCAGCACAAACGAGCGGTAGTAAATACTCTGTAGATTAGATCTACTTTTCTGTTTTACAACGACTGTCACTTGTAGACGGATACAGAGGGCAATGAAATAACGCACGTTGTCTACCAAGCTTCTTTATTCAAACCTGAAGAATGTCTACATGTTATTGAAAAATGTGCACCTGATCGTGGGCTTCTGTAGTTCTACATCATTGCATTGGGTTAACTGAAAAACTGCGAAGATACGTGAAAAGTCACAGAATCACCACGTTTGTGAAACCAACATTGGAAATGTAACAACATGTTGCACAGGGGAAAAGGTTCTATCGACCCTGTGACCGCCAGGGAGTTGTTTACTTTGTCCCTTGCAGTGACTGTGATCTACAATATATTGGTGAAACAAAAAAGAATTTTTAACGCAAAAAGGAACACATGGAACCAACTTCCACCCCGGAAAAAGTACGTTAGCAAAGCATGCATTGTCACTTGGAACACAAAGTAGACTGGTCAAAGACCCGAATTACTACGTATAAAAATGTTTTCAGAAAAATACAATTCCCCGAGTATTATTTTGTAAAAGTTACGCCTAACACCCTCCATACAAAGTCGCCGGACCTTTTTCCCAATGCATATAAATCAGATTTTGATTGCATTTAACGCGTCGTTTAACTAGATTTGCATGTTTGCGAGAACATGTACCTTTTACCAAATGTATGATTAACTACAGATTTCGATTGTTTTCATTCAGATTCCTACCTGGATCCTAGCACTCATAAGCGTACGGCATGGGGATGCAGGAGATGCGGTCGCATCCCCAACGCTAAAAAATCGGCCATTATTCGGGAAAAAATTTACAAAATTTGGGCAAGGTACACAACTACATTTACATGTAAGTGAGGTAGTGTCTATTTTCCAAACTAAGGCAAAATAACCAAATCAACGGAAAAATAATGGCCAAAACGGCAAAATAGTCTGTGACTATTTTGCCATTATTTTTTATCCCCGATGGGAAACTAAACGCTGTCATGAGTGAACTGGACTCATGTGGTAATTCCAGAAGCCTTCATCAAATTTGGTCACACTAAAAAACTTGAATACCGTTTTGGATAAAATTAGAGAAATTTGAGTAAAATGGGAGCATTTGGGTAAGGTCCAACAGCTTCAATTAAATCTGGGCAAATGAGAAAAGCTTCAACCAAACTTGGGTGAAAACAAAAACATTTAGATTAATTGGAACCACTTGGGTGAAGTCCATCAGTCAAATCAAATTTTGCCAATTTGCAACAGCTTCATTCAATCGTGGGCTTCAAACAGTCGTGTTCAAAGAGGGGCTAAGAGTGGCAAAGCTCCAATAAAATTTCAAAACGTTCAGAAATGTCTGGGTGAATTATAAGAGTGTTATTCAAATTTGGATAAAATCAAAAATGATTTGGGTAAATTTTAACAATCTTAATGAAATTTGAGCAAATTGGAACTAATTCATTCAAATTTGGGTGAAGTTAAAAATGTTTCCATGAATTGGAAAATTTTGGGTAAATTCCAACAAACAAATCAACTATAGCAAAACAACAATAGCTCCATTCAAAATCGGTCCAAGTGGAACATCTTTATTCAATTTTGGGTAACTTCAAGCAGCTTTATTCATTTTTGGGGAACTTCAAACAGCTTTTTCAATTTTAGGGAACTTCAAACAGCTTCATTCAAACTTGGAAACAACTAAAAACATCTGGTCAAATTGGAAGAGTGTCATTCAGACTTGCATATAAATATTTGAGCAAATTACAACAGCACAAATCACAATTGGGGCAACTGCAACAACTTCATTCAAATTTGCGTAGAGTTAGAAACATTTTAAAATTAGGAACATATTGTAGTGGTAACTCACCATTCCAACTAACCCTCAATTTTGTAAACCTCAAATTGCTGATGCTGCAAAGTGTACAACTAAAATGTAGCTGTAGCTGCAAAAGGTTTTGCGGTAGTAATGTGGTGTAGCTGTGATATGATAGTGTGAAGTTTTCGTGTGTCAAAGTTGCTTGATATTGTGAGATTTGCAAATGCAAATCTGTTTCCATGAAGTATTCATGAATAAAATTAACTACGTAATTGCATCTGTAATATCTTTCGTGGTGGTAATATAGCTGTGATGTTATACTGTTTAGGTTTTCATATTTGGGTTTGTTTCATGCATTGAATTGCACATGTTGCATCCTGACAAATTTTATTGCTTCAATTTAATGCTGTGAAATGAAGTTTTCATGAACAGTACTGCATAATTCACTCATGCTAATGTAGTCCAGTGAAGCACTGCCATTTTTATAAATATATTCTTGTTGAGGTTATAAATCATTTGTTATTGGAAATGTGCATTTGTACACATTCCTTAGTATTTGATCATATAGGCTGCAGTATTTGCGTGTATCAGTCTCATGTTGCTATTCTTTCTTTGCATGCTGTGTTCAATGCACATGTAACTGTCTAAACTGGAGTGGATTTTTGGCATTCATAATGTGACTTTAGAAGCTGCAAGCGTTTAAGTAAGTTGTAGTATTTTAAGTACAACATGTTGCAGTGACGATTGCCAATGTGGAAGGTTAAGCTATATGGTATGTATTAAATTGCCTCCTTTCCCTCTAATTAGTTGAGACTTGACCTATTTGCAGCAATGTGATACTTGAGATCGTAACCCGATATTTTACTCCTTTTCCAGATTGACTGCCCTTGAGGTAACACAAATGCACACATCTATGCGAGAGAAGAACAGATCTTAACTATCAGGGTGATTGTGTTGGAAGAATGAGCTTAGAACGTGTATAAAAACTTGAAAATGAAGATTCTAAACAACACCTTCCACGCATGGTGGCAAGAACAGCAATTTTTGGGAGTATTTTATTGTAATTAGCTAACATTTTTCAATGCAATAAATATTTCCATTGTTCACATGTAGCTATGCAGGATATTGATTGCTAGTTGAGGTTGTACAGCTTGGAACCCCGGTGATTTGTAGGCCTAATTTGGCATGCAGAAACCTTGATTAGTTTACAATGGCACCTTTTAGTCTTAACATTAAGACTTGCGGTTTATATGTTATTTGGGAAAGCAAGATCAAATTTGGACAAAAAATTTTAGCATCCCCATAAATGTGCACTCCAGTACACTTACAGTATGCTAGCACTATTTGCTTGGTGCTGCTTTTCTCAGTTTTATTCCTTGTGAAAACATCATGGTCCTGTTTTCGTTCTTATCACTATGTCGCACCAATTGCATTTCCCTTCGCAACATAAAGTGATTTCGCTTTTACTCGTCAATGCCTCGATGAAGGTACGCTTTGTAGCTCGCTGAAACTTCAACGTCGTTGATCAAATGCAGCAGTCGAACTAAAAATTAAAATATTGTTTTTAATATTTTGACTGAAATTTACCACAACATAAAATATCACATCGACCTTTTCGCTGGTAACTCCTCTCCCTTCTTGCGCACCCTTATCTGCTGAAAAACCAGCGGACATTTCCTGCATGAGAGTCCAGTTGACCTCATACCTAAACACACGGGGCCCAAGTTGTGCACCAGCCACGGCGTGTCATCTGTCATGATAATTCATAGTATCCGCAGGATGCAAACTGGTTTCACACCCGCTCACAAACTAACCAACGCAAACTTTTCGGGTCAGAAGTTTCGTTAGGTCTCTTGGGTCAATTAGTCCAGACTGAAGATTAATGTATAGGAATCAAATACGTAACATCCTGTGACGCCAAGTGATATGCGGGCGTTTATTGCGAGTATAATATAAAGTGCTGTTCCGTGTCATAATTGTTAGCGAAGGTTTTGGCTCTCAAAAAACTCTGCCAGTCTTGAAAACAGGCACTTGTACTTCGGGTGAGAAACGTAAATCCGAAGATCAAGGTTGTGAGAGCTCACACCGTTTAATACGACAAGTCATTTGCTTTAATGTTACTTGCAGAGAGGAAAGGTTTGCAGTAGAAGATTTGCTAATGATAATATCATAATCAGAATTTTAGATGTGCGTTAGGCTTGCTGAAAATATTCGTGTTTGTCATATTTCTTACCTGCGGTTTCTGTTATGTTTAAAAAACCGTACCCGATAATTGATTACCATTAGGTTCGAGTTAACTGATTATACGAACAAGCTTTAGCGTTGCTTTTCTTATGGTAACCATAAGCAATTTCTTTTGAGAATAATAGGATGGATATATGTAGATCAGTGATTTTCATCCATTTTGCTACAGCGGAACCTTCCGCAAAAGTTTGCATTACTCATGGAACCCTTAGGCAGTGAACCAAGTGTCTATTCGTTTTTCTATAATAAACCAGATGGGTAGAAATGGCAATTTCGGTCTGTTTTGGTGGAATCCCTGGCAGCCGCTCGCGGTACCTGAGGTTCTCGCGAAACCGATTGAAAAACACTGATGTAGATGCATGGAAATCGTAAGGTGGAGAATAGACAAAATGTTTTCTATTGCGAGTAAAAATTCATGTATGTGCCAACGCGCCACGGCTCGCACAAGGACTAGCGCAACTCCAAGCATCAGGCAAAGACAGTCTTTTCGAATCTGATGTTGAACAGGTTGCTACACCAACAAGAAAAAATCTCATAAACGGTCATTACGATTGCGAGGGCACACTGCCCAAACTACAAGACTTGTAGCGATGCAACTTACGTCAACAACCGAAGTCATTCAGATGGGTTTTAAACCTAACTGTTTCGGCATATTGACATGGGAATATAGAGTGAGATGTCAGAGTCCCACGAATGCCAACTGGTATCACGTTTGTTGCAATGAATTGATATTAAGAAGGTTGGAGCAAACCGGTAGTAACAGAAATTGTGTATTTTGTTTACTTTGGTCATTGTACTGTAGTTGTTCTTTCCGGTGAGGATAATAAGGATTCCCAATGCACTGCGGGTGTCAATTGGCGAATGGCTACCCAAACGTCGTAAAAATTCAATAAAAACTGAAACGTTGATATACACTGAGAGCAATGTCAAATTTGCACTGTGAGCTTGAGGCAATGATTTTGCTACTGTCAGTAAGCTTATGGTTTTTCACCACTGCAGAGTTTGAAGTGCTGTCTGCATGTTGCCAACGTTTCACCTTGTATTGCAATGCTTTATATGTGATTGCTTTCTGTTCAATATCATGCCAAATGAAAGATCGAAAGTTACTTCACCAGGGAGAGTGCCGTGCGCTTAGCCGGCAGCGTTGTCAATGCAAAAATAGCGGATATTTTGCTTTTCTCGCGATATTAAAAAAACTGTAGAATCCAATTGTTTCAGGTAGGGTTTACTGTAATTGACGAAAAAAGTGATACTCATGTATTTTAAGGCTATCGGATAACATTTTTTAGAAATCTAATGATTAAACCCAAATGGAGCAGGCCAAAGGTAAGTTTATATTATTTGATATTTTGTTTGGTTAACGATTTCTATGTTTGAAGCAAATTGTTTAAAACACAAAGTGAAGATCAATTAAGCACAATTTCTTCATATATTTTAGTGAAAACACGATTAGTACCCTTATACAAAACCTGCATATACAACATTTTTTTTAATTTGGTAACGAAAAACAGCAATAAGATTACACTTGCATTTTATTGAAACAAGAGGTATCATAGAAACAAAAGCATGCAATCTTGTTTCATGTCAAACATAAAACAATTTCTTTTATTTATATCCAACTGTAAAAATCAAACATATTTGTGAAAAAGTCTAACCTTCTATGGAGTTTAACTATACTAATATTAATTGCAATTCGCAGGCATGTGGTTCTTATTGATTTCTGCAGAGATTATTCGGATTGCTTTGGGATATGTTTTACCATTGGACATTCGTCCAAGTAAGTATATTGAATAACGCTTGATAAAATTTTGAACTCTTTTCATAGGTAGCGGTTTTTCAATGAAGATTAAACAGCATATTTATTAATACATCCCTAACACAATGGTAAATAAAAATCACAACTGCACTCTAAAGTTGGTTGAACATCAAGAAAAGACTTGCCGTTACATCCCATCTTTAATGCAAAGTTATTGAAGCTACTCATTTGTATTCCAAACATAGTATCGGTGTAGATTAAACTCAAAACCACGCCGTTGATGACTACTTTAACATACAAGGAAATCAGGTAAAATTGCGCAACGTGGATCAGACATGGTGCAACCCGGTAGCTGTGGTGCTGAAGTATATTGATTTAACACATTACCAACTTTGGAATATGTTTTACAATGCTACAGAGCAAAGTAATAAATAAAACATCGGAACAGGTGATACATAGCAGCGTCGAAACAAAACAATTTGCTTACAGTGAAAGGTGTACACATGTAAAAATCATGTTTGTACGTAGCAACACTCTTCTAAGAGTTGGAGCTGTACCAAACGTTTTACTAATACAAAATTTATTATAGTCTTTTTCTTATTTCATTTTGGTTCAAGATGCCAATTTTCTATTTGAGCGTTGTACGAAGAAAATTATATTTGGGATAATTCTTTCAAAACTCAGGTAAAAACAACCTATCCAGATTTCCCAGCTGTTTCATAGGTTTATTGGGCACTTGAACTCTACTGTATTTGCGTCCCAGAATTTTGGGTACATGATGGTGTTTGTGTGCAACGTGCTGGATGAAATCTTTCAAACGTTTGTAAGACCACCTTGGAATAATTTTCAAGATTTCAGTGTTCCATTTAACAGTGAAATCACACCGCGCCAGATGTCCTTGAGAAGTACACCACAAAACTTTTGAATCGTGATATCTAAAGACGCGAACGTTCACAATCAAATAATTTTCCTCTCTAAATATTTGTGGTTGTAACCTAATTCAGGTATCGTAGAAGCATTCAGTGAAAGTAAAATATTGCAGGCTACTGTTGCATTCAACTACTTAGTTCATACACCATGCGCGTAAACATCTACAAAAGCTAATGCGTTACATTCTTAATTGTTTGTGAATGTGAAGGAAGCTGCAAAAATGGAAATCTTTCATTTTTAAAACCCTGCTGCAATGTGGTAATCACATTTTTTGTGCTACTGTACTTCCAGTCAAAGTTTTGTTTCTAAGAAAGGGATTGGATCTGCATGATCAATTTATGTTTGAATTGACTATCTATAAGGTCTTTCTTTCTTCTTTAATCTTCTTAGTCGTTCACCCTAATTTTTGTTACCAGAAAATTCTTCGAAATGTCCTGACAATTGGAGACACTTCAACAATAGCTGCTACTATTTCTCGGAAGCATACGACTACATCGCGCAGCAAGATTACACGTGGCAGGATGCAAATGCAACCTGTCAATCTATGGGTGGACATCTGGTTGTCATTGAAACGGAAGCTGAAAACGTGAGTTCTTTGAAAGCAATGAGAACAAGATTAAAGTTTGTATGGCATTTTTTGTCATCAAAAATGTACGTAGCACCTGCGCAATCACTATTTTATTCATAACAAGTACGCAAACAACACCATCTATGAAATATTCATGGGCTAAGTGGTTGATGTTAAAATTTTTAAGATTTTGTCAACAAATTCTAAACAAAATACTTTTCTTATCATATTTTCAGAACTTTCTTACAACAAGATCAAATAATTCCTTCTCGATTGGACTTTACAGCTTGCAAAACCACGGACCGTACGAATGGGTGGAGGGAAAGCCCTCCAATTATTTGTAAGTCATGGTTTTCATATTGGTTGGGTGGTTTGACTCAACAAGCTGTAACACAAATGCCAGAAAATAGTATTACGATAGCTTTGTTTGCCTATGAACATGAAACGTTCTTTGTTTTTTAGTTCAGGAAATGATATACATGGTATGGATTATGAAATAAACGACACTAACTTGAATTCACGGTGACCTCAAGTTTAGAAAATGTTGTATTATTGCAAAAATGCACATGGTAAAATGGAAAATACAGATGTGGTTGTTACGATGCAAAAGAATTCTTTCACTTGCCAAAATATTTTCAAAAACGTGGAAATCAGACCAAGTTGATGAAATATTTATTTCTAGAACGTAGAAATGTAGTCATATTTATTTCAATTGAAGGGAAGCTTTTTTGCCCAGCTGGCGTTCACATTATTGCAGTTTTGGCCTTGATGTTGAATCAGCATTTAGATATTTTAAAGTCAGTCCGTTTCTAGAATTTATTTCGGGCCCGTGATACTTTACGGGGCAGCTATTCTGAATATAATTGCTCAAAGCATCGTTCTACAAACCTTTGTGACGCTTTCCTATATTTCAGCTGAACCAAGTGTTTTAGATTTAGCAGAACTCCCTTTCAGATTCATTTTGCTAGTAGTTTGTGGCCACATACTGTAACTATGCTTACATGAGAAAAAACGTATAATATTGCCTGTTAAAAGCTTTTGTTTGAGGTAGTAGTATTGCACCACTTTGGATAAAAAATTTTCCGTCGTTCTCGTACATTGTAGATCACTGTCTATCTGAGCTAGGTTTTTATCATTCCCAGGCGAGATGCTAGCAAGCAATGCGCAATTTCGTATCCCCGTCAGAACCTTTGTAATATGTCTTGAAAAAATTTTGCTTGAAATACTTTCCTAAAAGCGAAGTAGGAAAATCCACGCATCATGTTCATTGTTCGATTTGCAAGAACATCAGCTTCAGTGGATATTATGCATTTGGCTTTTAAGTTGAAAGAAAAAGATTGAAAACACTAAATACGTTCATATTAGTTCGACAAAAGTAGCTGATGATAATGTAAAGACTCTTTTATCTAGCCTGGTAGAGAACGAAGGACATAATCGAGATGAAAGCAACCTGTTCGGTATGATGATTTTGTTTTTCCTGTTTACTAGGTGTGTATAAGTTTCTTGTTTCAGAGCTCTAGATACTGTAACTCACATACAAGTGTCTGCTAGGTTTTTCCTGCGTTAGGACCAGGCGTGCATCTCTGTCTGGCAGTGCTATGGAAAAAGAGTATTTCTCATCAGGTTAAACAGATATAGTAAACTTGCATAACAAACGGTTTGCTGGCAGAGTGTATATTGCAAAAGTAGAAAAGTTGATACCTACATTGAACATCCAGTAATCTACCACACAGGACTGAATAATCTTGAGTTACAATAATTAATCAGCCCTGATTCAGCACAATTACTTTGAAGATATTAGGCAGCATGCACGGTGTATCCTGTTTCTTTAGCGGTGTTAGGGCCAACACAGAAATAGAAAAGCATGATCAAGTAGAACAACAAGAAATTTAGAATAGACAATGGCGCTGCATGTTCTTATGTCATCTGTGTTCGAGGTAGTGTATCTCTGTCTGCTTTCGTTAGCAGAACTAAAAAAATTACGGTGTAAATAAATTATTGCCGTTCGCCGGGCTATGGTCAATAATGTGCTAGTCAAGTACTCTAGGTTGTAACAATCTGCTTAAATCTGTATCACCGGCATCAATAAAAAATTTGGATAACTACTTTGAAAAAGGATTAGTGATGTAAAGGCAAACCAATGCTGGCATGCCTTAACACCTTTGCAAGATCGGACAATCACGCTAAGTTTCAGCAGTGGAACCAGCTGTATAGGAATTATGGCGACTGTCGGAAGATCTAAGTATGATGAATAGCCTGTCCAGAATTATAACATCAAAAAAAGTAGTTTCCCACGAATTGGGATGTTGTTGGGTTCAATTAACTATTCACCGTAGGCTACTTGCTATTCCGAAACGCCAGTGCTCACAATTTTGTTGTGATTTCAGCTCAAGGCACTTAACCAGCAGCGGTGGGTGGAGGCAAGTAATGCCTTCACTGACTGTCTAAAAATATCAGAACGAATGACGTGTATTGGTTAATATAGCTGCGCATGTGCTGCGTCATATGAAATAATAAATCAATCAATCAAAACGTGTTCACAATATTCCACATTTTTTATCTTGCCGACGCACTTTTTATATTCATTTACATTGTTAAATTAAAGCTTTTAACCAATCGCGCTCCAGCCAACCCGCATTCTCACGGCTGAGCTGCATTCCCGCCATGCATTGCTGCAGTAGCCTACAAATTAAACTTTAAAATGCTTTTGAAGTTTTTTTATGGCTATTCTGTAAATACACAATGTCTGAATGAGAGGGAAGTAATTGATTTGGTTTTTATCTGCTTGCAAAGCTTTTTTTAAGACAACCTTTTCAAGAAAAGCTGAACATCGTTAGAAAGGGTCGCCCAAGTCCGAAACTAGCAAACCTATACGAGCAGTGGCGTGCAGAGGTCTTGTGATGCCCGGGGCGACTGCTTGAGGAGACGCCCCCCTACCAAATTCTAGCATTGAATAGTGGCGTTTGGTAGTCATTGTTACTGGATATACGCTGTTTGTGACGTCGCAACATGACGTGATGCTCAGAAATACAACCAACGTTTTGGCGAAATTATTGACACAAAATGCATATTTAGGGACGCCGGAGCTGCGGAGGGCAGGGGGAGCAGTAAAACAGAGAGGGCAATGGAAACTTATAAAAAACAAAAAATTTTTCCAATTATGTTTGTTTGTGTTCTTCAGCAATGTTGTCTTCAAAAATGATAAGGCAAATTATAGAAAATCATACCAAATTTTCTGCGCGCCCGAAAAGCTGCAATAAATTTGCTTGAAGTCGATCTTCAAACTACAAAACTAACTATGAAACTGTTATGAAAAGCAGTAGCGTTGGAGGTGGGAGTGCAAGCTCACCCCCAAAAGTTTTGGTTTGCTGAAAATCTGCGCAAAATTCTTGAAAATCCGGTTACAAATGACGACCAAGATTTGCAGAAAAACACGTGTAGACCTTTTTTGAAGTTTACACCAAAAAGAGGTCTTGATATTTCTGGGAGAAAATTTTTTAGGCAAAAGTTGCACAAAAACTTTTCGGGGAACTCGGGGAAATTCGGACAAAAATCCTTCGCACCCCACAAATTTGCCTGCTCTTACACCTATGATGAAAAGGCATCTCCACCCTCGTTGCCCCCTTTTGAAAGGACAAAGGGATAAACGCCCCATTCTTCGGCATCCATGTGCATGTTATTCTACAGGAGCTCTCTTTGCTCGTTGCTGTAGGGTACAACTTGCCATTGTAATGAACGTACATTATCAGCGGTATCAAAGACAGAGCAATTCATAACTGCAAAAATTTCCGGCAAAGCGTTAAAACAGAGGAGTAGAACGCACTCAGTGCTAGGTCGGCGCAGTTCACAACTGCAAAAATACAAGGCTGCTCGCATGTCTCGTCGAATAGCAGTCGATCAGAAGGTATGCCACTGGGATGGCGGACACTCAGGGTTGACAGTTTGAAACTTTTAAACTACACGAGAATTGAGCATGCGCATAAAGTACGCAAGAAAATTTTCGTATTTTTATTATGTGGCTGTTATATGTACAATTACTAAGAGAAAGAAAAGACACAGACTTGTGTGAGCCGTTACGATCAATCCACCTGAATTGCCAACTAATGACGAAGGTCGAAACGAAGCACATATCGCAAGCACAGGTGTACGACGAAACGGGAAACTAGTAATGCATGATAAAATCAGGTAAATCAAGCACGTTGAAATTTGGGTCAGAAATTTAATTAAACGTCCATGATTATGTTCAGTGTTGATGTAATTAGACCCAACCAAAAACATCACCCGGTTTTTTAAAGCCCACTTAAATAAAAGAATAAAACCTACCAAAATGCCGCTCTTAACTTTTCCTTTGAAAAATGTACTATGAAGTAAAAAGGAAAATAACCAGCATAGTCAGCACACTTGTATAGTTAAAGCAATTGTTTTTTAATGAAACAAAACGAACAGCAACTAAATTTGAAGGACTTGAAAAAAAGAGATGACTAATTCGAGCAGTTTGAGCAAATTCTACTGGTTATCTTCTTCAGCTCTGTGAAGTTGGTATATTTTAATCAATTTTTCTTCCTTCTCTGCATCTAAGATATTTTCAATGTTGGACCATACCAAACCATATATTTAGAAATGACACTGCATAGATGCTGAACTAGCAGGACATGCACATAAACGTGACGTTGAACTGCAGAGTTTGTGGGAGCGGCTTTTCTCTGTTTCCTGTGCGCATTCTTGCCAAACCTTACTACTTTGGAGTGAATTGAACAACAACACTTTGAGAAAGCAAAGATGGGGTACATTTTCTTACCGTCAAATTAGAATGCCATAATAGCTACAACAAGTTATTGTGTGGTTCTGCAAATCGTGATAATGCATGATGCAACCAAAACAATTAAGAATGGTGTTTTTGTGTTGTTTTTTTTTAATGCAAACCTGTCTCTTTTAAAAAAACAACAAAACAAACAGATTTAAAAAAACTGGATAGTTGGATTAAAAAAAAAGAGTTTTTCTCCATAATCCTGATCTTTCAATCCTTTTTTGTGATTTTCCTTTGATCGCACGACCTGGAACAGGTCACGTCACTATCAGTTTGATTGGGTGTGCGCCGTATACCTAGAGTATAAGACTCTGGCAGTGAAGGATCTGAGAATTACTGGCATTTGAATACGTAAAAATTAGTGTTGACAACAAAATAAGTTTCGAAAAATTAGATCCATTCGGCATGCATTAGTAAATTTGCAATAGGAAAAGTCAACTAGTTATTGCATTTAAATTTTTTTAATTTCACTCTTTGGATGCCCCCCTGCCTTGGATGCCCGGGGCCGGCGCCCCGTTCGCCACCCCCTCTGCACGCCACTGTATACGAGGAAAAGAATTCCTACCCCATATTCAAAATAATAACTACGAGCGGTAGCAATGGCTCACATACTCCGAGAAGCACTGTAAATTTATTGCAGGGAAAGCTTGTTGTCAAGACTTCTCCTAAGTCAAACACAATAATAATGTTATTTAATCAGGTCAATGTTACTTCTTTTTTCGTATGCTGTGTGCAGCTGTGACTACGCGGCCGGGAACTTGGTGAATTGTGCGATATGGGCTTGTTGCTTGACTGACATTTATTCTGGATGTGTGTGATACTGCATCGGTTATGCAATGAGTCATATTATTTCTGTTGATGGTTCTAGAGCTATGCACGCGGGGATAAATTGGATGAAAATAGACGGAACCGTATTGAAGGTCTAGGTGTGAAATGAATGGATCGCCACTGCACATAACGAATCATCACTGTAATAATGCAGTGAAAACGTCAATGCATGGGAAATGACGAAGAGCGCAGTAATGCAAAATAAACAGCGGTAGAAATCAATCAGCCTAACACACATGCCATCAATCAATCAGTGGCAAGGGCAGATCCAGAAGGCAGAGATTGGGACGATCGTCCCTCCTGATACGTACAAATTTAACTTTATTCACCATGATTTTATGCAATTTGGAAAACAGCATTCGCGATGTAAGGCGATTTTGCCGTCCATTGTTTTGCCACAACAGTGTTCTCAAGTATACTTTATCTCTCTTACAGTAGTGAACCAGTAATTAGACTTGACTACCAAATATTTCTGAAATCGCCACCCCCTAAACTTACTGGCTGTATCAGCCCCTGATCAGTGGTGAAACTAATTAACACCTGAACTCACGCTGTAAGCAACGTAAATACAAACACACGGCACATACAAAGTCATTGCAAATGGGTTACATGACCTCTCATCATGCATCAGATCTACTGTATGTAAAGCCTTTCAAGGAGTTGTTGTTGTCGGTGATGTTGGTGTCTTCCGATTTGGCATTTTCGGTGGTTGTGTAACTCATACATAGGTGGTCAACATGGCGTTTATGTGATGCAAGGTCACAATATTCAATGTTTTGGAGTTTGGTAAAATCTTTATTCTTTGCAAGACTGCAAATAAATGCTAGCACTTCTCTATGTTTCTGCGAAGGAGCTTGATTGACGCGTACAGCAACAGAAGCTTTGCTACAGCAGAGATTGCTCTTGACTAATGTTCTGTGATGAAAATGTTTCCCGCGAAACTGCGTGATGATACCGTTGCCTGCGAAACTTCAATAATGTAGCAAAACAGGAAAACACTTATAGCAGAGACCAAGCTCTCTTCTAATGATTCTTTTTATGCACTCTGCTTGCAAAACGTGTAACATTTGATTCTGGTTAACTGTCTGATTTTATTAGGTGAATTAATCAAAGTAGAATGTTGTGATCAGCAGTACATTTAGAGAGGCCAGTTGGCCTTGACGCATTCTGTAGTTCATTGGCTCTTTTTCTTTAGCAAGAGTCAAGTTTTGTAAGTCCTACCTAAGGATGATAAAGGGTAATGCAAAGCACTGATGCAGGAGGCGATGGTACAGGGGGTGCAAGCGCACCCCCAAAACGTTTGATTTGGTGCAAATCCGGGCAAAATCACTTAAAATCTGGGCAACATCTGTGGAAGTTTGGGCAAAATGTGTGAACACATTCGCAAAATCGCTGTATGTGCTTTGATTTTAGAAAAATGGCACCCAAAATGTAGGCACAGGTGTTTTTTTTGAGGTCATAGTCTTTGCAGTATTTTTCGGGCAAGTTTTCTGGAAATTTGGGTAAAAATCCTTCGCAACCCCAAAAATTTGCCTGCCCTTACACCTATGATGCAGATGCTTTTTGATGAGAAATCCGGCAAAATGTGTAAAGATACAAGTGTTCTTTGACTGATAGCAAAATCAAGCAACAAAATCAATTGAAGTCAATCGCTCATAGTTATTTCCCTGTAATTGTTCAGGCCTTAGTCACAGGAATCCACAACAACGTCTCAAAACGACACCACGCGGCAACACACGAATGTGTACGTCGCGCAATTTTTCACATTTCACCCACAACTCCTAGGATCCAAAGTGGGTTGGACCATCAATGACTAATTTTGGCGACTAAATCTTCAGCGAATTTGCTCCCTTTTATTTATTGTCTCTTTTTCCTCCTTCACTGAGCACATGGGCTGGTGATAACCGTGAGTGATGTGTCGAAGTTGGTGAAAATTTCCTGTTTCTGGAGAGAAATCGATGTTTCCGCGGCGAGGCTGCATCAAGATTTCCTGCCGAGCTCCTTTCGGTGGTAGTGGCAATATTCTCACTGCTTGTATAATGTCTGCACTAAACGTTCTTCTGCTCCGTTAGTTGATGAAAGAAATAGGGAGCTCCCGTAGGGGCAGTAGCGTAACAATTATAGGTTTGAGCCAGGGGCGTAAATAGCGGGAGCCCACTGGTCCACAGTCAGAAAAAAAGTTGAGAAATGATAGTGAATCCGGATTTGGATGGCTATACTAAAACCCGAAATAACCGGAAAACACTCCGAAAAACTTCCGAAAAGCGCAAAAATACAACCTACTGGAAACCAGAACAACATTAAATACCGCAATACAAGGTATGTGGGGGTCCGGCTTTTGCATTTAGCCGGACAGGGGGCGGTTCGCACCCCTGCCCCGTCAGTTACGCCACTGCGTACGGGTACAATGCCATGTTTATTGCAGCAGCATCTTATCTCTTCAGACTTGAATGTGGTGGAGTGCTCCATGACAATCGCTTTGGGGACAATCCAAATTGTCGAAATCTTTTTTAACACTCTCCACGTTTGTGTTCGTTGACGTTGATTGTTTAGCGCAGTGGTTCTTATTTCTTTTCCCGAATTTCGCGCTTACAAGCCCCGATATTGGCACATCCGCCCCAGCATAAATCACAAAAAAGCATGTAACTGTGATGAGCATTATACGAAAAACAAATTCGATGCAAGTTTGCGAAATCATCAAATAAATAATCCACATAATACCATGAAACAGTGTGTTTTGGATGAATAATTGTATCTGTATGTTATGGGAACCGTGTAGACACAGATTAAAATATGGCGCACTATGCAAAATTTAGAGTACGGCCTACATCCTGGTACAAATTAATGCATTTGAAACAAACCGTCTTTTTTCAAAGAAAAGTCCTATTCCCTGACGATTATGAAGTCTGTAAAGGCAATATGATATCTACTGAATAGTTAGTTTAATCAGTTTGCTGATGTAATCATTGTGTCAGCCGCTATTGCATGAGATTTGATAAACCTTATCTCTTAAATCAACTGTAAAATAGTCTTAAAGTCAATCGCGGTGGGAGATGGACGTGGCACCCAGGAAACGTACGAAGATCGTAACTTTGCCCGAACACACAATTAAGACGTATAGAGAGATTGTTACATTGGTTTGTGTGAGTCACGATAGATATCGGTTGCGGCCCAGCACTCCCGCACAACTGTGTTGATCATCCAGCAGACTGCAACCTCCTCAAAAAATATACCCTTATGAAATTCGCAGCAATTCGGCCATCAACTTTAAACCAATATAGAAATTTATGAAACTGTCGAGGGGCGCCCGACGAGACAACCTGTTTAAGTTTTTTTTCGGTGTCGCAGCGCCTCAACTTTAATTTGCATGAATTTTTTTAATGTTTGCGCCAATAAACTCTATCTATCAGAGCCGGAGGAAGGGCCCCCCGTACCCCCCGGTTTGGGGGCCCCGGGAAAAAAAGGGCCCCCAAATCTGAGTGAGTACCTTCGATACGGCATATAGAAACACCAGAACTGAACTCACCAAGAACTGGTTTTACAAATTTCCCCAAAAATGTTCATATTTATGTAATAGGCCTACGTCAGAGAAATTCATCTTCACACGACCAATAACTTCCTAAAGCCATCCATTGCGAAATGCATTGTGAATAGCTTCGTTGTCAGCATTTGCCTTGGTAATCTGGCTGCTGTGCAGGCAACATTTGCTGAATCCACCTTGATTGTAAGCATTCAATGTGGATTCAACAGCATAGTAAAAAACTTATTCAGGAAAATTAAGTTGTAGACCAGTTGCGTAGCAAGAGGTTTTAGCCAGGGTGGGAAATGTAGCTGAAAGAGGCCCACTGGCCACCGTAGGGGGCCCCTCACCAACATTCAGAAAAAAATTCAGACGTGAAAGTGTATCCGGATGTGGATTTCTATATAATAAAACCCGAAATCACAGGAAAACAACAGTCCAAAAAACTTACGAAAAACGCAAAAACAACATACTGAAAACCAAAAGAATACTGAATACCGAAATAAAAGCAAAATGGTGGCTCAGTTTTTACATTTAGCTTGTCAGGGGGAGGTTAGCACCCTTGTATCCCTGTCAGTCACACCACTGTTGTAGACCTGCGTTGTATCCTTTCACTGTACAAGAATAGAATAACCGGTATACAATCATATAAAATCGTATTCGTAGCCCGCGCCTGTAATATTCAGTGTATCTTGCATCAGAATTGTCCAATGAAAACTCGAAATTTTACACCAATGAGAAATCCAGTCATATGACGAATAACACTGTGCCCGGAGGTGGGCCACGGCCCAATTGTAGACCGTTCAGCACTTGTTGTTGGGTCGCGCAACACTTGTTATTGTGGGCCGTGTTTGTTGCGCCGGTTACGTGAAATGAAACATAGGTTACTGTGGCAACTACAGTGTGTAGAACAGCTATATCCAACCTGCGGCCCAGCCGAAGGTTTCCTGCGGGTCAGTTAAGGTTTTCACTGTAGTAAAAGTATCCTACATACTGACAACCTGTCCTTCTTAAAAATCTAGAATTTTACATATTTGATGCAGGTGGTCCTCAGTGCCTCTTTGTCATGCCATGGCCATTGCAGTTAAGATCAGAACGCTTTCAGTACATTAGTTTAAGCTAAATATAGTTTGCTAAGGTCAAAGTAAGCCATCCAATATGCGGCCCTCATTGATATGTCATTCAATGTGCGGCCCTGGTTAAGACAATGACATAATTTTTGGCTCAGAAGCCATTTGGTTGGACATAGCTGGTATAGAATATAGATAGAACATTGATTGTTTGACGTTAACACGGCATTGGTGTTGTCATTTAAGGATTTATTACATTAACATGCAACTAAATACAATGTTAGTTTGAAATTGGGCAATCAAGAAAAGAACGGGCCTTTAATTACGACTGAAAGGGCATGGGCGTCTGCAAGGGGAACAAAACGGCCATTCGCCCCTTCTTTTGGAAATTGGGACTAAGAACCAAAATTTCTAGCATATCTGAAGTCAGAAGTTTAATTCCGATTAAATTGATTTAATTCTTGCATTGACAGTTTTATTTGCCCGTATGACACACACCGTACACAAGAACCAGGTTCACTGTCCTGGTGTTGTGCAGTGATGAGTGTGCAGTTCATTCATTTCCGCTGCTTTGCCTGTCTGCAAAGGCAGGTTGCGAAACTTGCGTGCAGGTTGTTCTACTGTTGGACATTATTGCGTAACAATAACATGGCAACGAAACTTCATTTGTTCACTTCTAGTTACGTTAGGCGTTTTGCCGCATGGGAGTATTGACCGCAGGTATTGCAGGGAGACACTGAGTTCTGATATTGGATAGCCACGTATTTTTATAGCTTACTGTATAAAAAGAAGCATGATAAATTCGAAAAATCCATTGTTAGTGTGAGACTGAACGCTTGTCTGGTTTATGTGGATGAGGGTTCACCGTGAAAAGTCAGTAAAGACAAGTAAGGATTTGTTGAAAGGGCGTTTGATTGCTTTGGACGAGATCTTAGTCACTTGCAGTTCTTGTTTGTAAGTGATGCTGATACGTCTTGCTAGGCAAAATAAAGACATAATTGTGTTTTTTTTAAAGACCATGGCAATTTGCTTCTTTGTAAAGAAGTACAATGTTTGAAAAACCTGCAGATATTCATTTTTGTAACATACCACAATATACCTGCGGCTATTGCTGCCAACGAAGTGCATTTTTTGTGACTAATGCCGTAAAATGGAGCAGTTTTTTGTGGTGTAGAAAGGGTAAGGCGCTTTGTGAACGTCCGTTTGCACTGCATTGTCAACAACCTGAAAAGGATAAGCAAAATGTCGAGTTTTCCCCCCCGGAAAATGTTCTGCGGATGCCCATGGAATAGGGGGCATGGGGCCATTCTAACGAAAGTTTACCGATCACTGCTGTACGCAGTACTGCTGAACGGAGCTTCAGCAAGTTTAGCTAATGAAAACATTTCACAGATCAACTATGACTGATGAAAGACTAACAAATCTGGCAGTGATATCTACTGCAAGTGAAGCTGCTGAAACATTAGATATGGTTGAGTTGACAAAAACATTTGCATTTTTGAAAACTTGGAAAAAGTCATTTTCGTAGCTTGAAACATAGCAAATACTTAAGTCTGTCTTCTTTGTACGTTGTGTTGATGCTGTAGAAAATGCTTTCATGAGCATTTGTTAAAATAAATCGATGTTTTTGTTTACATAAAGAGCATTTGTTAAAATAAATCGATGTTTTTGTTTACATAAATATTATTTACATAAATAAAAAATTATATAAATAGGCTACTATGTGTTAAATGCAATGTATTGTGCATTGGGGGCCCCCAACGTCCAGGCTCGGGAGGGGGCCCCAACCACCTAGCGCTGGCCCTGCTATCTATCTATCTAGCTATCTATCTTGCAACTGTCAGCTGTGTCATCAAGTTGAAACAGGATTCTAAATCGGGTTCTCACAAACGGAAAGGGAAATGTGGTCGTAAGAAGAAAACCACTCCGAGAGACGATGCGTACCAACTCTGACAACGTAAAAAACATTCCCGCAAAACGAGCCACGCACTGAATACGGATTTTAAGGAGAAAGGTATCCAAATCAGTTGGTCTACCGTTAGCAGACGTCTCATCACAGTTCGCAGTTGGTCGAAAAATCAGACGATCAGCGAAAAATCAGGTTTTAAGCAAACACCGAAAAAAACGATATAGGCTAGATGGGCTAAGAAGTAAAAAGATGGGACAAAAGAAAAGTGGAGGAAAGTCGTTTTCAGCTATGAAGCCATTTCTTTGTACGTGGTCATATAAGTGAGTAAGATCGAAGATCATCCGAAGAGAGGATTCGTGTTGCCCTTATAAATCAGTTTACCAGCAGAAAAAGATGCTGTGGGGATGCTTCAGTTACTACGGTATCGGAAAGCTTTGCCCAAACGAAGGGATGATGCGCTCACCACATTATATTGAAGTTTTTCGAAGAGGAGTTGTTCCAGAAGAAAGTTCAAGTGAAAATTTCCCTGTTGTTTCTTTCAAAATAAACTAGGCGAAATTCTGCGTTTGTACAGTTCTTGATGGGCCATAACTTATCAACCACTAACACTAGATCAATCAAGGCCTTAAAAATGCGGATTTTTGCCTACTTTAAAAAGACGGTCAAATTGCTTTTTGAACTTTTTTCAGGCTCTGGTTAAGTCATCTCAGAATCCAATAACTTCCCCCAATCGAAACGTCACATTAAAGAAGTTTCCCAAAAGTTCCCGAATTAGTTTCAATCAAACCGGGAAGACTTTCTGCTTCCTCAGAAGGTTTGAACAGCTGTCTAGCTCTATCGATTGGCAAGTTATGACTGAACAAAGGCCAAGCCACAAAATTTGCTTTGCGGTCCCTACTACAGAAAAGTTCTCCTACTACAGAAGGCCTCTCTTGTGGCATTTGCAGTGTACATCTTGGAAAATATACTGTGATCCTCCTCAAAAAAATGTGTTTTCAAAAGCCTTGAACCCGTTTTATGCAACAAGGGCTTTAGATTCAGATTATATTCTTCCAGAACCGAAACCACGTTTCCACAAACAAGGCATAGTATTTTTGCATTTAAGACAGTGAAAATGTATTTGCTTGTCCGTTCTGGATTAAACAGTGTGCCCCAAATGCAGTCATTTTTCTTGTGTTTTTAGATATTTCAACGCGTGTTGCTGAACATATATACTGTAATTGGCTACATATGGCATTCATTCAACGCTCTCAACCCTTTAACGCCCACGAGAGCCAATATATTGGCCCTAGGTTTTTTGGTTATAACTCGCCAGCCACAATAGCTAGAGAGTTGCTCAAGCGCTTTACAGATGCGGGAAGACTTCGTGGTTCTATTTAAAAAAATTTTTTTTGATTCGGGTGAGGGGTTCGCCTGGGAGAGGCTCGCAAAGTGGGGGCGTTTTCGTTTTTTTGACCAAATTTGACGGGCCCTGGACGCCAATCCCATGCGCCAAAATTACCAAAAACCTAGGGCCAATATATTACCTAGGGCCAATATATTGGCTCTCGTGGGCGTTTTGTTTTTCTGCTTTATTGCTTGTTGGCAAATGCTGAAAACAAGCAATAAAGCAGAAAAACAAGCCCAAAGCGCATTTCATTTGAAAATTGAAAAAAGTAAGTTATGTAATAACAATGCAAGCATGTGCAGTATCAGTGGATAAGCATGGGTTGAGTCACTGTAATTCTCTCTTTCGTTTTTCTTCTCCATCTCGTTGTTGTGCAATTGGGCGAAGAGAATCGTAATTGGAAGTCACTGTTACAGGTTTTTATCATTCCATGTAACAGCAAGACACACTGCGATCACATTTTACATCAAATGCTCCTCTGGATACTTCAATGACCCACTGTCTAGCAAGGGACACTTCCTCAAACGACAGTTCTGCGCAGTCCCACTGGCTTTCATTCCTTCTTTTTTTGATTTCCAGTGTTTTTCATTCCTTCTTTTTCGAGCTCATAATGTGTGAAAAAGTTGTAAACTTTACAAGGTAAAGGCTCCTCTGCACATTCAAACATTTGTAACACAACGCAGAATTGTCACTGCAACAAACGAGTCATTTCATCAGCCAGAGGCAAAGCTAGGTCGTCAGCAAGATGCAGATATTTTTGTCTGTATCTTTAATCGACTTTGAACATTCCGTTCGACTGCCAAAGGACTTAAGAAAAATATGAGCTGGATTGATGCATCGGCATGCCTTTTCCAAACGGCCAATACAATCATGATGCTGATGTATCATGTCGGTGGTCTCTCATGGAAGTCACTACTCTTATGACAGAAGATGTTCATTGTATGACAGACGATAATCATCGAAAGGAGACAACGCTGAAAAACGATGCGCACCGAAATATAACTTCAAATTGTTAACTTTTCATTATGAAATCGATATTTTCTAAAAAATTGAAACGTTTCCGGGTATTTTGTCAGTTGTGACTTATTCCTTTTTTTGTCAGTTAGTTGCAATTTTTTAAAGTGTGATTTGAGTAATATATAAATCTCGGTATCGGTTATTTGCCAGTGAAAATCAAGAGAGCGTTTGAATTGTCACTCTTCTAATCGTTGTCTCTCTTCTATGTAAGGCGTACAGACAAAGCCTCTTTGTTATCAATCAAGCTACTATGAGTGTTCAATCAATAGTCACGCAAAACCTATTGGGCGCTTACATCAGGAATTGCGATTTCCTCTTGCTGGTGACGGTGTCTCCTTGCGACCGCGCTGTGGCGGTTGCAGACCTTTTTTCCGGCAGTGTGGTTTTCGTGAGTGCAGTGTAGATTAGTTGATCGAATGCACCTCGTGCGTGATGGCGCGATACGCCTTCTGAAACACGAGGTGGACAGTCGACACGCGCGAAATGAGAGCCACACACGAGCCGCATAAGTCATAACTATTATTGTTTTTGTATTATCTTAGGCATTGAAACGTCTCGAGTTTTCTATGGATATGTTCAAATTTTCCTTCCGAATGTTTTTGATTTGTCTTTGTATAGAGTAAGATTAAGCCAGCGAAAATACAGAAACTTAATTATGCAAACTCCGTCTCATAGTGCCTGGAATTCTAGACAGCACCGATTGCCAAACGCCGCATCCCAAAAGGTTACCGACCAGCGTGCCACAGCGCTTTACAGTAGATAACTTTCACGAGCAGTTTCAATCTCCCTTGTACTAAGAGTTTTTTAGGCTGTCACGTTCCATCGCCTTCTAATTTGCGCACAAGTTGTCACCACTTTTGTCAAGCAAAACAGTTCTAGAACCTTTCTACCTGTATGTGACACACGAAAAATCCGTAACCACCATAAGTCGTGTGGCGTGCAAACGAAACTTAACGTTCAGCAATGCGGAAGTGAATGATCATTTGTTCTTAATGCATGTTCAGAAACATTTCACTAGTGAGCGCTACATGGTGATACATTTACTACGTTTACATGGTCAGTTTTGCGTTGTCTCGTTACCGTATATGGATAACGAGTGGTCTGTTTCTGAACGTAATTTGCTGAGTCAGCGCCCTGAACAAGCCAATGCG
>Ga0210059_1003462_pt1 | contig 25249 bp, 12 predicted proteins | sample Ectturendosymbi2_FD_188042 | JGI IMG/M metagenome (GOLD analysis project Ga0210059, IMG submission 188042) | Ecteinascidia turbinata endosymbiont from Florida, USA - Sample 2 (SPAdes) (version 2) | ecosystem: Host-associated > Tunicates > Ascidians > Unclassified | place: Key West, Florida... | reverse complement strand
CCCGGCCGAGAGTCGAACTCCCGACCTACCAGCACCGAAGTGGGCGCACTTACCACTAAACCACGGGCTGGTTTTGGAAAATAGTAGTGGCAGGGATTCTCACAACGGATCGAAGACAGTATGCAAACTTTAGCCTTGCGGCAAGCTTCTGAGGAATGTTCCTGCTTTCCGCTTTCATTCTTCTGCGACGATTAAAACTTGCAAGCGTATCTATTTTTCATAGTTAAAGGCCACAAAGATGGCGGCAGGTAAATCAGTCACAGTTTATTGACGGGGAAACTAGTTTCGCGTTTTCCAACGCATCATCAGTCCTTATTCAGGCCAGGGTCTGGAATTGTACGGATGATTGAAGATCAGCCAGATCAGCAAGATCAGCCAGTGGAGTTGGGTTTCCCCTGGGGTATGCGTTGTCGTGGTGTTTTTTCCATCCTCACCTCCGACCTATATTTTTTATATTTTTGCGATTTTTCATATTTTTTGTGTTATGGTAATATTTTCATAATTTTGATATTTTGAAATTTTTTCGTGTGTCTGATATTTTTCGTATTTTTCAATGCTTTTTCTTGTTTTTGATATTTTATACCAAATAATAACTTTTTATATCAAATGGTAATTTTTTATACCACATCATGATTTTTAGAGATTGAAGTATCTGCTATATTGATAATTTTATGAAAATTGTGCCTTAGTGAACATTTCCATCAGAAAATAAGACAATATGCAATTGTTATAGCAGAGACCATACTACATCTTTTAATTTATAGGACATCTTCTTAATTTACAAAGTAATTTTGTATTATTGGTGCTGCACTGCAAAGACTGTTAATAGGCAAGGCTGCATTCATGCTTCTTAACACGTAGCAGAAATGACAATTTTTGAGTATTACGAATACTCATTTTTTCTGCAGATATTTCAGGTATTTTAGGTGGTTTGATTTAGCCTATGCTTGAAGTCACAGTTTATTTGAAGCTTGATTAGTAAATGGTTGGTTTAAGGCAGACTTGGTTGGTGATGTTTACGCTCTTTTGTCAGCTCTTAGCCAGTGTAACTTGAACCGTTTTTTCTTAGCACAGATTTGATCAATTGTGTAGGCTACTTGCTGCAGTAGAAATGTTTTCGCTAAGGTACATGATGAATTATTTCCTATTTTTGCGCACTTTTCAAACAAGTAGTGTCAATGCAAGATGAGGGCAGCCTTGACTCATCCAGCTTCAGAGCTTTCCAAAACACGTTTAATTCAGTGGTTCTTAACCGGTGGGAAATTTCATCCATGCAGTGGAAAATTTTCTATAATTTGATGCATTGGGAAATTGTATTAAGTTTTACTCCAATATCTAATGAAATAAATCTGATCATTTAGTCACCAAATTAATTTTTGTAAACAGACACCTACTAGCCAACTAGAGCATTGCTTTGGGATTAGTATGTTTTTAGCGTTGAACAATATTCTAAAAGCCACAATCGAGTAACGACCGTTGTCATTAAAGGTAGCCCCAGTCGCTAAAGATGCGCAGTTAGGTTAACCGTTAGGAATTATTATTTGTAAAAAAGCTGATTTTATTTCGTTAAGGTTGAATTGACGTTTTATTTTGGTGAACAAAAGATTATATTATGTTGTAACAAGTTAGGTTAACGAGTAACTGAGAAAAAGGGACTTCAAACATACAGTTTCATTGCGGTGAAATATGCCAGCCGCTTTTTAACGAATCATTATTTTTCAGAGACATGTAGTGTAGTGCTAAATGTCTTTGCAAAGGCTCATAAGCGAAAATACAAGGAAGACTACATCAAGTATGGCTGTACATGTCTCCAGAAGGATGGAAAAGATCTCTCGCAGTGTGTGTTGTGCATGAAAACGCTAACTAACAGCTGTTTAAAACCATTCCAACACAAGCAGCACTTGAACAATGCTCACAAGGAGCAAGCTAGCAAGTCAATTGAGTACGTAAGTTCTAAAAAAGGTCTCAAAGGCAGTGGTCGAACCAGAGGTTTCATTCAGTTGGGAAACTTAGCTGAAAGGAACCCACTAGCCAAAACTTGGAAAACAACTTAAGAAATGACGGTGTGGATGGTGGATGGCTGCACAAAAAACAAAAAATAACCGGAAGCACTCCGAAAAACGCAAAAAAACAACAACCTGAAAACCAAAAGAATAATCAACCAAAATATGTAAGCTAAGTGGGAGACAGGCTTTTGCATTCAGCATGCCGGGGAGGCGATTCGCTCCGCTGCGCCCCGTCAGTTCCGCTACTGCTCAAAGGTGTCAGGCTGGATGCAGGACGTGCATTTCACCAAGCAAAATTTTCCATCCTTGAAGCATCCTGTGGTTACACTTCGCATTGCTAAAGCGAAATGGCCTCATACCATTGCAAAAACTGGTGAAACCATGCCTCCTGGATTGTGCTAAAATAGTTTTGGACGACAGGGCTTGCAATAAGTTGAAATACGTTTCCTATTTTAATGCCACCATCAAAAGCAGAATCATCGAAATGTTTAGCGCAGGTGTTGGCAACCTACAGCCCGCCAAGCATAATCAAATCCGGCCCGCAGCCCCTTTGTAAATTGTAGTAACAGTATGGCCCGCGTAATGGTATTATATTTTATGAATCTGCCCTCCTTGCAACTTCTTGCATTGCATACATATGAAGAACTACTTATACGAAACCGCACAGTTCTATAAATGTACTGTACGTCGTACTTTCCGTTTTTTTATGAACTGTGGAAGTCAGGAGGTAATCTGATTATAATTCCATAAATTCCCAAGATTTAACAATATCACAAAGAGCACAGGGAATGGAATTGTTGGTGGAAAATTAGTACGGCCCGCCATGCCTTGCAGTGTTTGTTGGGAAAGGTTGCCGAATTCCGACCCCTGGTCTGGCGACATCAAATTCCAGATCACTTCCGCGGTTACATCTTCAGCTTTACCATTTGCTAATCAGCTGGCTGTTATAATAAATATCACGGCCAAAGCAAACGATACAACTGACATCTTGCAAACGTTTCGATAACTACTGTTATCATCCTCAGTGCATAGCAAAAGAACTGCAGTGATGTTGCTGCAGGTTCTTATTGGTTATTCAGGAGAAAAGCGCTGTAAGCTGGCTGTTGTTATTCAAGGCCACAGCCCGCAACAAACTGGAATTGGAGGATGACTTACGCAGCGCGCTTTCTACAATTAGCCTAATCCTCGGATCGTGTTAACGAAGAAAAAGCAATCGCAAAAACCACATAAAAATGAGCACTTTACTTTTCTGTTTGATGCAATATGATGTAAATGAGTAAAATCCTTTAAAGCCTATACATCACAGAGCTATAGCCATTATTGGCTAAATAGCGTTCCGTAAAACATTGCCACTAAAAATGTCAGGGGGGAAATTCGAACATGGAGATTAGCCTTACTGGGAAACTAGATTGAAAAGGTTAAGAATCGCTGCTCTAATTGGATGCCTTTGTACGCTATGTTCTTTCAGTTAAAAGGATGAAATTAAAAACAAATTTCGTGTTTTAAATCTTTTTGGTTGTTTTTTATAGTTTCATGGATTCCCACACAGACATGAATGTGAACAAATTCAGGATACCAACTACTAAGCATTTTTTCAAAGGGGAAGATGTGAAACTTTCGAAGGAGTAAACTCTGTAGTTTATTGATGGTGAATGTAGAGAAATAGGGCGTGAAACTAAAGAAGTGGAGGCGATGCCAACTTGCTATTGCTGAACTTTTATGTGTTGCCAGCCTTATCTTCCCAACTTTCAGTGTTTTCAAAGTTACGTGTATCATGAATACCCTTTTGCATTTTCTCCTTCTGCTATTTCAGTTATGTCGTAGTCTCAGGAACATACCCTTGGGTGGCCGTATCTTAGGCAAATCAAAAGTGATTATCACGGTTGGCTGAGTATGATGACGTCATCAGAGGGCCCCTTTTAAGTTTTGCCTCGGGCCCCCCAACCCTAAACCCACCACTGAGTATATTTTTATCGCGAATCTCGAATGACTTGTATTGAAAAAAGTTACTGTGAAGTTAATCTTTAAAACAACAATGGCAATAATATAACTGGGTAAGTGCCTATTAAACCACTGGCTGAATTTAACGACAAAGGTTGAAACGATTTTAGATAAAGGATTCCTACAGTTTGTTATCATAACGACTGCCATTGTTCCATACAACCTATCAAAATAACGAACTCACCAAAAATCACGAGTGCATGTAAAAAGTACAACAATCACAAATAATTACTTCAAGCATGCTAATTTGTTTTATGAAAGGATTTTTTATTCGTTACTTCCAAGTTTCGAACCTTAGGCGAGACTATCTTTAAGAGATCTGACCAGTTTGTCGAAAATACAGCGGCACAAAATTTACTGCTCAAGGCCAAGCAATTACGAGTGAACTACGTGGGCACGAATGTAATCTTTATTTGCGGTCTGTGAACACGAAGCGCGGTGCAGATGCGGTTTACGATAAGTGTCAGAATTGACGCCCCGATGCTAGGTGGGCATGCCTTGTGAAAGCGCTGGTTGCCAACAAATAGTTCAGCGTTTCGACGCTATTGTACTGAAGATGTTACATAAGTAAACAAGCCTCAAAAATATTTCGCGAACCATGTAACAAAATGATGTCAAACTTTTTTACTTTGCAGTCAATAAGACATTCCATAATAGGAAAAAGCAATATAGATCAGTGGTTCTTAACCAGGGGGCGTGCCTCCCCAGGGGGAATCAAGAAATTTCCAGCGGAGCGCCCTGCAACATGGAAAGTTTGATCAATAAATTTACCAATAAATGCATTTGCTTTTATGGCTTATTTAAAGTCAGGGGTGCTTAAAAACAAAGGACAATTACATAAGGGAGGCGTTGTACAAAAAAGGTTAAGTACCACTGATATAGACTGAATTTAATTTGAAATCTTCACAAAAGGCCCTCAGCAAACTCGATAAAAAGGAATCATGAACCATATCAAAGGAAATTAATGCCATACGCATAAAGTAAAGTTAGAAATATTTTAAAGTTAGAAATTTTGTTTAGAAATCTTGAAGATTTGATATGGCCCACATAAGAATTTACGTGACCGAAGTTAGAACGCAACATCGCGTCAAAACGAAACTCCTTGATAAACAGATACTTCGACAGCAAGTCAAGAGAAGTCACCCTCACTCCTCATAGATTTCTCTCCTTATTTTTCACAGGAAGATCAAGGAAAAATTGTATGATAAAATTAGTTTTGCGGCCCACTAGCCATATTCCGCAATTTATGCGGCCCGTGATGGTAATAGGTCCCTGTCCCTATTTGCAGGGTAGGAATTAGCCTCTACATGTAGTCGATATACTGCAGAGGAACGAACACTGAAACAAGGAGCCAGCAGATACTGCATTCGGTCATCGACATGCAAATTACAAAAGCGTTGCACAAGAGGAGAAAATAGAGATTTGTAAAAAGCATCAGACAAGTGAAGCGAGCGGATAAAAAGGTTGGATCAGGGGCGAATCCAACTAGTAACGTTAGGAGGGGCAATTTCAGAATTTCTTGCATAGTCAAATCTTATAACGTCTTCGCTACTGCAAGAGATATGAAGTGTACTTCACAACACTGCGGTGACAAAACAATAGACGGCAGAATGGCTTTATATCGCGAACAATGAGACAATTCGAACGCGACAAAAGACTTATTTGGAATTGATTTTGATATGTTGTTTTACGAATTGTACAAAATAAATGTTAATAGAGTTACTTTCGTAAATATCAGGGAGGGGCGATCGCCCCACCCCATGGGTCCGCCCTTGGGTTGGATAAAGATGCGCATCGTTTAATAAAGATTTAAGCATTGTTTCTAATCAAGGCATCAAATATCCTGACGAAATAGGTAACTTGTGGGCCAGAGCCTGTTTTCCTGGGGATGTAATGCGAAATTCAATAGGCAACACGGAGGCGTGACTGTGTATCTGCACCACAATTAATAGGTATACATTAGTACGCAACAGATTGTTTTCAACTGCAATAGACCACTGACAAAAGGTGCTTCTGAGCTTATTTGCTGCACAATAAGGTGGTTGCGCTTGCCATATTTCATTGAGGTATGAAGTAATACACCGAGTTATCTAACTTGGTCAGCAAACTTAAGAATTTCGTCTTTCAGGAAAACAACTGGTGTGGCACGGTATCAAACTTTTCAGGGGAAAAATTGTACCGACTATCGCGTTACAGTTAAATCAACTTCCTGTTCGCCATAATGACAATAAATTTTCATAAGGCGATGAAAACCACTCAGGCTGGAGCCAAATATATATAAATCATCAGCAAACACTATAGGTGGTTCACAGCCATATTTCCGGGCGGGAGCTACTGATACGTCCACGTCGTCCGCCTGGGTAGCTCATCTGAGCTAGCGAAATCAGTAGCAACATGCATAGCATCGATACCAATGGTCAAACACCAGGGTTTCCTACTTCGAATGATTCATCTGCGGCAAGCCGCACCCAAAATCACAGCCCGTCCTTGTCAGGACGAGAAGCAATTGCTTCCGGCGATGAACCGTTGGTCATTCTACAAATTAATGTTGAAGGATGGACAGCTGCACAGCGCGAGTTGGTTCAGAAAATGACTCGTGAAATGAAAGTCACTGTTGTACTAATCCAAGAGAAGCACCAGACTATGACTGACCAACTCAAGTTATTCGGGTTCACCCTGGCTGGTCACATCCCAAGGGAACATCACGGTATCGCCACCTTTGTACGATCCTCCATCTCATTCTCGCTTGTTGGTTATTCTAATGCAGGGGAGCCTACCCAATGGATAACTATCACTATTAATGGAATCTGCATCTCAAACGTCTATCACCCTCCACCTGCCGTTCTCAATGTATCCCTGCTGCGTAGTGATTCTGATCAGTGCATAATCCCCGGGGATTTCAATTGTCTGCATGAAAATTGGGGTTACCCAGACTCCAATCAAAACGGCTACCTTTTGGCTGACTGGTCCTGCACCAATAACCTTCATACACTTTACGATCTGAAACAACCGACCTCATTCTAAACAGCAAGATGGAACTCCGGAACAAACCCTGATGTAACTTTCTCAACACATTTACGAGGAATTATACCTACAAGGGAAGTCCTCGAACAGTTTCCTCAGTCTCAACACCGCCCTTCGTTGATCCGTACAATGCCACTGATTTCTTTCACTAGAAGCGCTCCAATACCCAGATGGAACTTTAGAAAAGCAGACTGGGAAAGATATGAAGACCTAAACAATAACCTTACCAATAGTCTTCCTGCACCAAGAATGGATAATATCAATTTTGCCTACAAACAGTTCACACAGACCCTGAAAACTGTTGCCAAACAAACAATCCCTAGAGGTTTTCGGAAAAGTTATATCCCCACATGGGATGAAGAGTGCAGTCGATTATACAAAGAATACCTAAGCGCAGACAGCCCGGATATCATCCATTCCTCGGCGTCAGCATTGACAGATCTACTAGATAAAAAAAGACATGATCGCTGGATTGACACGGTCAGTAACATCGATTTCACTCACTCATCAAAAAAAGCCTGCAAGACTGTGAAACGCTTAACTGGCACTGTTTCCGTTAAGAAGGTGCGTCCCATCTCCCCAGTCGACATTGGTAGACAAGTTGTTCAGAATGGTCTTACCGAATCTAAAGACAGAAAGTTTGGGAGACAAATAATTAAAGAACTGAAGACACTACAATCGTGCAATACTGATAACCCTAACCTGCACAAGCAGTTTACTATTGAAGAGGTTTTAAGGATGGTCTCAATCAGCTTAAACTTGGGAAATCTCCTGGCCCAGACGGCATCCATAATGAATTCTTGGTCAACCTTGGTGAAAATGTTATAACCTGGGTAACACTGTTTATCAACACATGTTTCCACAACAATCGTATTCCAAAGATGTGGCGCAGAGCATCTGTTATAGCCCTACTAAAACCAGGGAAACTAGATACTTCTCCGAAGAGCTATCGCCCCATCTCCCTCCTCTGTACCACATTCAAACTTACAGAACGCTTAATCCTAAACCGAATCAACCCTATAGTTGAAAAATTCTTACCTCACGAGCAGGCGGGGTTTAGCAGCGGGCACTCTACGAAGAACATGGAGCAAGCGTTCTAGGACAAATATGTCTGTGGAGCTATTTTTCTCGACCTTACGGCAGCTTACGATACTGTATGGCATCTCGGTCTGCAACCGAAGCTCTTAAAATTACTAGCATGTCAACCCATAGTTAACTTCATCATGGAACTTCTGTACTCGAGATCCTTTGTGCTGTATACCAGCGACGGACAAGCAAGTCACCCCTTCAGAACCAAAAACGGAGTCACACAAGGATCTGTTCTCGCCCCTTGTTTGTACAACATCTACACAGCAGATTTTCCGGAAATGTCGGCCAAGCGGTACATGTGCGCTGACGACGTCGTTCTGACCGTCTCGGCCCCCACATTTATGGAAGCAGAACTTGCTTTATCACACGATATCGCTGTTGTTAACACTCACCTGACTAAGTGGAAACTCAGGCTCTCAGTTGAGAAAACTGTGTGCTCCGTCTTCCACCTGAAGAACTACTCAGCCAACTATCAGCTGAATGTCAAATTAAAACCCAATGTAACAATGGAGTTTGACTCACATCCATCATATTTCGGCATATGCTTGGATCGCTCTCTGTCGTTCAGGACACACTTACACACACTGAAGAAGAAAGTTTCGTCACGAGTGGCACTCATCAAGCAACTGGCCAGTGTCGGTTGGGGAGCTTCATTCAAAGCTCTAAGAACCTCTTGCTTGGCACTTGCATTTGCTCCGGCAGAGTACTGTGCCCCAGTGTGGTGCCACAGCGCTCACACAAAACACATCGATGTACCTTTAAACGAGTCGATGCGCGTTATCACTGGCTTGCCTACGAAGCACGCCCTCCTCCTTCTTGCCCATTCTATCTGGCATTACCCCATCTGAGACAAGGCGCAGTGCTTCATGCTTGAAACTTTACACCAAAGCACTCAATCCGAAACAATTTCTACACAAAACTCTGTACCTAAAACCTTCTCCTAAACGTCTCCGCTCCAGGAAACCTCTACGCTCCTTTGTGGAATTGTCAATCAACGGGGAACCAACCACACCAATCCCTGCAGCTCTCCCATCCTTCATTCCTGCATTCGGCCCACAACGACCAGGTTGCGACCTCCCCAGAAATGCTTGGGTTCAGCTGAACCGCCTGAGGACTGGTGGTGGCCGATATGCCGCCAACATGAATTTAATGGGCCTGTGTGGCTCAGATTTGTGTGCATGTGGCAAGGTGCAGACTGCACACCCCATCTTGCATGATTGCACCAAATTCAAACCTCTGTGCCACATCAATGAGGTGGACAGCCCTGCTATTTTGGAATACCTTACCCAATCAAAGTTCTGATCAACATGTATTCCTGTTCGTGTATACGAAAGAACAAGCCATATTTCCCATAGTGCATCCTTCTCTGCCTGTCCCCAAGCTGTACTGAAAGCTCATCATTGCGGAACCTTTATCGAGTTTGGTGGATAAATTGTCAAAACCCAGGGGTGGAGGAACCAGGGGGGCCGCATGGGCCTAGGCCCTAGGCCCCCACTTTTTTGGGGGAGGTCTGGTCCCCACTTTTAAATTTCGAATTTTTCTTAATTAAGTTTAAGCAACGCAGTTGGTATTGGGTCTGTTGTTAAGGTAAATTGTTTAATAAAAAAATTGGCAAAATTTTTCCAGTTTTGGCAATATTATTTGTAATATGGCAGTGAATTTGGAAGAATTTCGTAAATGTTCGGCAGAATACACCGTGCACAATCTGGTCACCCTACTCGGGCCAACCTAAGATGTAGTGCAGATAAGGGTCGTTGAGTGCTTATAAAACATTGCATAAAATTGCCTGAACATGCTGACAAAAGTTAATGACGTCATATGTCAATGTTTTTGACGTCACAGTTGCCAATTCAGACTACAAAATTTTTCCATAGTTGTTTTGACGTGCATTTGTTCTCCCCCATTTGAAAAAAATTCCTCCCCACTGTGGAACTCTATCGACATAAATGCCTGTAGCAAATTATGTTGCTCTTTTTACCTCACCATATATGCTTACTTTTCTAAACTGTAGTTTTTCAGTCTGATCATTACAGATTGGTGCTATTTAGAAAGCATAAAAAACAGCGAAAGATACTTAAATGCTTAAATTGAAAAAGATTTTCACTGCCAGTCTATCTACTTTAACCTTAGCTGACAGTAATATTAAGAACTTGAGCTCAATTATATCGATACAGTGTTTTTTCTTTGCAAAAACTGCGCTAATTACACATTCAAGAACAGTTATTTTCAAAATTTTCATCAACAAGCGCAAAGTGAGATATTCAGTATAGTTAACAGCAATGTTTTTTGAGGTGTTTTAGGGACCCGATTTTCAATTCTAGGGACCCGAATCGGGTCCCCAAAACACCTTAAAAAAACTGAAAATCGGGTCCCTACAGGTCCATACCGGGTACCTAACATTTTCCTTTAAAAAAACCCTGGTTAACAGTTAAGAAAAAGGTGTTCACAGTCCGCAAATTTCGTTTGCAGAAGCTAAAATCTTTTTGCACTGATAAATATATGAAGCGTAGCGTTGGGAATATTGTGATTCCGATATATTTATCCTTTAGATGAAAGGATCTTTTTCTTCAGCGTTTGAGCCAGTTCTTGTAATCCACTGCTAGGCTACACTAGATCTCGGGGCAGGTTTTGAGCAGCCATTCGATTGTCTCGTCATCCAGAACAGCCAGGCCATGCGCTTCAAATAGGGAGGTAGATGGATTGGACAGTGAAGGACAACATGGTCAACGGTCTGTTCCTCTGCGCCACACTACAAACCACAGAAGGGGCCATGCCCCATTAGTGTAAGCAGAGCAGATGAATGGATGAAAACGTGGAACAGTTGCAATCTTACGTGTAAAGCCTGTTAAAAATTTTTCGAATGTTGCAATTATTATTTCGACCATGTTACCAGTTTTTTTGCAGTTCACATTACCTTTATTTTTTGCTGGCGTATAATACTATTGTCGTTGTTGACTCTCATTGAAATCGAGAACCATTTCTTCGGCGAAAGCGTACTGTCGCGATGGAAATTCATATCACTACCTGCTGGAAAGCTTAACTGTACTTAAAATCAGAGTGATTTGGCTACAACAATTTGAAAATAACTAGTGTTTCTGCAAATTGCACCAGTTTCTAAAACAAGTTCAATTCATAAATGAAATCCTATCCACTGTAGTGAAACAAAACATGGAGGAGAAACATAAAAAGGGAAAAAATTTACTCAACCTTTGACTAAACTCGTGTCAAATTTTTAGGAAATGACAAAAAATATCCATCGCTAGTTCAAATAACCGAATTGCGCCAAACTCATGGAGTTTCCATAAACTTCACCAACAAAACCAAAAATTACGCGAGTTCAACATCATGTGGGGCGACTCAGCACCACAGGCTCCCACACTGTCGTTGTCCCTGGTTCAAGTTACGAAAAGCAACCACACAAAAATTACAGATTAAAAAAATTATTGGAAGTTTCATATACAACCGTTTTCATCATCAGAAAAATTCAATGAATGAAGCAAAATGCTTTTAAATACAACATGGAGCCGACGGGAGCTAAGGACGAGGCGTATTTTGAGGTTTGTGGTTTTGCGTTTCACACACTGATTTCTTCTCTGATACAAACGGTTGTTTGGAAAATTCAACGTGATTTCATGGTTATCCGTGTTTTTCTGAGTTTTTATTTCTTAGATAACCTTGCAAGACGTCAAGATTTACTGAGCTAAGATGAGGGTGCTATTGTAATTTAACAAAGAGCGATGAACGACCGTTGAAACGAGAATTGCCGGAATTGATAATGAACAGTGCAGGGTTTTTTTAAAGGTGTTTTAGGGACCCGACTCGGGTCCCTAGAATTCAAAATCGGGTCCTTAGAATCAGAAAAAATTATCATCGGATCCCTATAATTAGAGAAAATCGGGTCCCTAGAATCAGAGAAATCGGGTCCCTGCAGGTCCATACTGGGTACCTAACATTTTCCTTAAAAAAACCCTGAAAGAGTATGAACTGAATTGGATAATAAAAAAGTGTTTTCGTCAATGATGCATGACAAACGCGCCCTTTTACCTCTGTGAAATGGTGGAAAATGCGACGACCCCAAAGAATTTTCACATCTGATTGATGTGGCGAAATGGTGAGAAAATTTTTTAACATTCTTCCAATTTCATGTGGCCACTTCTTCTTTCGCGTACATTTCTTTCCAGACATTTTCAGTTACTTAATTCTGTGTTTTATGACATGAATGGTGGCAAGTGGTCAAGCGGCCAACCTCTGAATTGTTCGAGCACTGCAGGCATATATTTTTGCAATAATGGATAACGTTGGGTCAGACTTTGCGGTTCGGAATAAGCATCAAATTTCGACCCAAAATTTAGATGTTTAATTTACATTTAAAAAGTTTTAAAAGAATTGTTCATGGTTCTTCCAGTTCCCCAGACTATTTATTTACTCCTCTCCGAAATAGTCCAATTTCTTTTGGGGGTTAACGACCCCTAGGTTGAGAATTATTGTTAACTGGTTGAATGCTGTTGGTATCAGTTTTCTCGGATTTCGATTGTTGATAGCTTACAACGTAAATAAAAAAATTTAATCCTATGTTTACTCATAGGAAGGGCCTGGAGTCTTCACTGACCCGCCTCTAGGGTCAGTCATATTGCAAATAGGTGCAGTTAATAGCATTAGCGAGACTTTTTAAAAGCGTAAATTAATTTAGGTCTGCAGACCACACAGCCTACTTATGCGAATTGTGTTAATTCTCATAGGCCATGCCCGTCGGAAGGAGTTTTCCAGGGGGGCAACAGGGTTGAAACTTCATTTTACCAACTCGAAACCAAAGAAAACGTTGTTTTTTTGCTAAAACGTTGATAGGAAAATATCAAATTTCAAAATCCAGGGGTCCAAGTCCCCCTACACCCCCTTACAAAGCCCATGCCTAAGGCTTAACATAATTGATTTTAATGATGCTAACTATAGAAAAACCTATGGAGAAGCGTTTTTTGGAAAAGTTGAGTGGTACTAAAAGATGCTAACCCACCATTATTTCATGAAAGCATATATTTTCTCATTTGATCTTTCTCCATAGAAAGCGAGAGAGCCATAGGAAATCGGTCAATCTTTTATTTCGCAACGTGTAACCCCAAAGCCTTCGCAGTGTATTGCACGTGAAGATATAGTAAAAGCAACCTGATATTGACCAATGGTTCCACAAGAATCATCAACTGATGTTGCACGTGAACAACAAAGCTTTTGAAGAACAAAAAACAACTTGGTCAAAAAATTCTCTGCGCAGAAAAGTAGTTAGCACGCACGGCTTCCAATCACCGGAAGCCAAGGATTGCAAGATTGTGACTTGATGCCATACAGAAACGCAATTTTTTAGAGATAGCGAAAATTCAAATGTTGATACCCTATCATAGTTTCAACAAAAACTTATTTATGTGATGTTTAACTATTAGAGGGCACATGGGATTAAGCAAACTTTTGGGGTAACTTGTGCGTCATGTTGCTATCGACTTTGCTCTTACTTGACGCATGCTGAATAGCTGACGCTGTGATATACAGTACTACACGGGGACAGTAAAGTATGATTAAAATTGTTTGATTTTGAGTAAATGATTAAAAATCGTTTGCACAATGTGTGATAGCAATTATGCGAAGGTAGTAATCGACATTCCTACATAGCCCGATTGGTTAGTGTTTAAAACCTTTGAGTATATAGGTTTGCATAAATTTGCTTAAATTAGTTTCGGATGCTTCAGATCTTCTCAAACAATGTTATAAAAGCTAAGCTTGCAGCTTACCTGGTTTTAGGCAGTCAGTTTTTCAGAAAACTTGAAATGCAGGGATTCCTAATCTATTGATATAAGCGCTGAAAACCACCAATATGTGGGGAAAAAACTTGGTTTTGATTTCACTACTATTGTCACCTTCCTTTGTCGCAAGTTATTTTTCACATACTCATTCTACATTAAACAAACAACATTTTGCACTATTCACACAGTGTCAGGCAAAAATTAATCCAATGTTATGTCTAACACAATGAGTGAGCAAATTGCTGTAACTCCTCCCTCCCAGTTGGATGTTTTCAGTCAACAATAGTTTCAATGTTATGTTCATTACTGTTGAGTGGAATACTATCTGAAGAAAATCGTTGAAATATATTTTGAAAATTAATTCTGCATTTAATCAAGGTGGAAATTCTCTATCTCGCCTCAGTTGCGCCTGTGCGCTGGTAGCATATAGTTTAACCTTCACCATCCCCGACGTCTGTGATGGCAGATCTTCTCTAGTAGTTTAAAAAATAAAACAGATTCGGACCGCGCACGCGTGCGTGCGCTGTCTCCCGCAAAACCGCTCATCAGTTCTAATTTGGTCAGTAATAAGTGGAAATTACCTTGTACGTCGTTGACGTAGAACATGTCTATGCTTCAGCTACAATAAACGTTTCTTTGTAAAAGCCGAACTAACTCGCAGGAGCTGACTTGATATAATGCAGCTTATGAGACCTTACACATGACATGAACAACAACAAAACTTTTTGCACAAGTAGAGTGGTTACGCGAGGTCCGTGGCATGCATTTGAAAACGTGAAGCAAACAACTGTTTATTCTTGTTACGCTGTCAAAAATACCACGTACCAGTGGAGTAGGAGGCGGGGTGCAGGGGGCGCAAACACACCCCCAACAGTTTTGGTCTATCGAAAATCTGGGCAAAATCCCTGAAAATTTGAGCAAAATCCCTGACAATCTGGGCCAAAACCCTGAAATCCGGGAAAAATGGCGCCCAACGTTTTTTGACTTCAAGAAATGGCGCCTAACGTGGAGATCATACCAAACAAAGATCTTCATGTTCTTCCTGGGAGAAAATTTGTAGGTAAAAGTCGCAGAACAACTTTTCGGGCAAGTTTGGGGAAATTCGGGCAAATATCCTTCGCACCCCCAAATATTTGTTTGCTCCTACACCTACGCCACGTACAAGTACAACCCCAGTGGGTCACTCAAAAGTATTATTCAAATTTTTCACCTGCAGATGTGATTGTTCCACGTTTTTTCTGCCAACTGTTCTCAACTGCACTTTCAGATGAACTAAATTTTTCTAATGGAAAAATTTTGCAAATTCAGTCTTAAGGTTTGTAGCCTGCTTAGTGGAACGCTATCACATAGGTGTAATAAAAAACTTTGAATTGAAAAAAGCTACAAACAAAACTGGTGTTCAAAAATGTACAAAACAATTTTCTAAGAACCATTGCGCTTGCTTGATCCTAGAATAAATTTTGAAAGCTGGGCTACTTGTTTTTTCAATGTTGATTGCAACACATAAGCATAGGTTAAAAGTGGTCTGGCTTTCCCATGATCTGAGCAAATAAAAACAATTTAATCGTTGTTAAATTTAAGTTTGGAACAGTCTTTTTTCATCATTTTTGTGCGCATTACTCTCAACTGTAGGCTACTTTTATTTTGGAGTGGTGCACTTTTCATGCCAGAAAAAACCTAGAGAGTAAATGTTTGGCAAGTAACATGAAAACAATGGGTGTACTTTCATGCGAGTAACTTATACGTGTTTTGTCTTTCGAAAATAAAAGAACCCTGTATTTTTCCGATAATAGGCCACAAGTGGTTGCTGTTCGAAATTACAAAATCTAGAAGCTGAAGAAGCATACACTTTATTTCGAACTGAAGAAGAAATCTCTTTTCCCATTACTCTGAAAATTATACTGTGAAATGGATAAAAGTGTCATCAGCTTCAAGCTATACTAGCTGCCAAGCAGTGACGAAAACTTCGCTCATGCTTTGTGGTCCAACTCTGTACAGTTCATTAAATTAATTTTTTCTGGAAACTAAAGACATTGTTTATCAGAACGTACAATATGTTTATTTCTTTGTAACTATCAGAAACTGTTTGCAAATAACAATTAGAAACTGCTTGAGTTTTGCCAAAGGTTAGAAGGTTGGAGCAATAGAGGTTTGAACTTCATATGCGTTAGGGTAAACTATTTATAAAAATTGGTGCTATTTGAAAGCTTGCTCTAAAGTTAAAACTATTAGTAAGAGCGCTGAAGCGCAGTGCTTCATGTTTTCGATGTTCATATACTGATTGCGCACGCGGAACAAGCGAACTACCTATTGCTTTGACTGAATATTTATTGAAATTGGATGCCATGAAAAATTTCAAAATTTTCGTATTTTTCTATAGCGCAGAATTGCCTGTTAGCAAATATGCAAATTCATCAAAATTAAACTATCGATCACAAAAAGGATGTGCGAGAGGTCAGGTTTATGATATGCCTGCAAGCATAACACATTGTTGACAGGCGTTTAAAAATCATCTTTCTGGAAAACTTTCTTAATATTTTTGCACTTTATGTGAAATTTTAACCCTTCACTTCGAAAGATTCCAAAGCAAGAAGCTTTAATCGTAAACACCAGCAAACAATGGTAGTTTTTACTTCTAAGCAGTTGGCAAGCCTCGGACAATTGGCATGAACAAACGTTTCAGTGATCTGTGCTTCATGCTGTCTGCGCAAAGATGTTTTGAGTTTGGGTAAAGACGTCACTAACACTGTACCAGAAAAGAATGAAGAAGACTGTTTTTTATGCAAACACTATTATACCGGGCAACAGTTTTTACTGCAGTTTTACGCCTGCGGGTGTAAAATTGGAGGACAATCGCCTGGTATAAGCTGGCTGTCTACCTGTAAACATACTAAGCGCACAAATCGCGTTACCGTGAAATTCCATTGTACAGAAAAATTCAGTTGCCTGTATTTGATGCGCGCTTTGCGCATAAAAGTTTGACAAGGTATGTAGAAAGTATTTTTCAACTTTAAAACATTCTGATGTAGTCAAAAGTAAGTAAAATGAATTTTTCTTTTCGGCTGTGGTACTCGAGACTACTGCTTGACTTTTCTGCAATATCACCATCACCACTTTCACTTGCTTTGACTAGGCCAGTGGTTCTTAACCTTTTTCACATATCTTACCCTTTTGTCAACCAAGATTACCAATGTACGCCCAATACACTCAATGGTGCTCATTTCTTAAAAATAAGAAATTAACAAACTCTTACACTTTAGAATGATTTGTAAAAATTTACGTTTGCTGCAATGTGTGGTTCAGTAAACTTACCTCGGCGGAAGATAAAATCTACACTCAGGGGTAAATTTACCCCAAGTTAAGAACCACTGGACTAGGCAGACTAAACAAATGATTTTCTCTAACCGGATCAATTAATGTGGAAGAATCCAATTTATTCACCCTGCGTAGGTATACAAACACAAAACGTATATTTACGAAAACGTCAGAGACGTGATTTCCCATCATTTTCGATATATATTTGATCATTTTGAAAACTTTTTGAAAATGCAGATAAAAAAACAATTTATCACGTTCACAGAAAAGTGCCAGTAAGTTATCACATTGCTGGCAATGATGCGAAGCAAAATAAGTGCTGAGCACTACTTGTTAGGTAGCAGCTGAATCCCAGGCTTTCAAAACGCGGTGGTGGTCAAGCAGCACGCCATGGGAAAACCGCGAACCAGCGCAATCCATGACTGTGTTGCATTTCTGTGCCAAACACAGACGCTGTTGGTTCGCGTAAGCGGAAGCACAGAAACGAGCAGCGTAAAGCAATCAAGTTTTCACGTCATTAGTATTTTGTGAAAGATTGCTGTGGGTGAAATTCGCTGCGCTTATGTGCTTACGTTGAAAAGTTCGTAATGATTGCAACTGCCGCAATCACCAGCGGCAAACACGAATAACAATACTGCTGTTTTCCGTACAGTGTCACGTTCTGGGAACGTTAACGAAAAATTCTGAAAAGGGCAGAGTCGATTGTACACAACCAGTTTGTTCAGTGGCTGCAGCGTTTGTCGAAGCTGGCTTGTTCGCTGGAGTACTATTCATTGCGTTTCGGAGTTCCGGTCTGTGCTTGTCTAAAGCCATGTGAATGCCTAAATGCGGCTGAGCACGAACATGTTGTTGTCTAATTGCCGACGAATTTTTTGACGTCTGCACGCGCGGAAAAGTTTTGCTGTTCGACCGAGTGTGGCCCAGCTTGCACGCAGCAATATGATCTGCCGTGCTTTTTACACCAAATAAGTCAAGCTGCACTGCTACTTCGTCCGAGCTTTTGTTTGCTGTCTTTGCTACAAGGGCGCCGGGTACCCCGTCACTGCTTAATAATTGTGCTACAGCACCTGTCGAATCTGAGAAACTGGCCGATTTACGATGCCGTGATGTGGTTTGATGGGCGTCGCAGGAAGAGGGAGGAAAAAAATGGTTCCCTTCGTTGAGGCTGACGTCTGGAGATTGATGGGAAGAGAAAGAAGAGGTAGACGACGAGAAAGAAGAACGAGAAGAACAAATGCTTCTCATGTCCAACTTGGCTTCTCTCATAGTTTCAACGGAGAGTTTTTCGATCCATCTGTTAGCTTCTTGCACAGTGTTGGCCACAAATCGAAACGTCAGTGAAGAAACAAAGTCTGTGAGCTCAAAGCTTCCTCCAGCTGTCTTTCGCAGCTTGGCTTTGCTTACTGATAAGACACATCGCGGCTTGGCAACAGGAATTGCTGGACCATCCAAAGCGTTTTCTGTACAATGGATAAAAGGGTAAAATGATGTAAAATTCATAAGTTAAGTGTGACAAGCTCACCAGGTAAGGACAAAATTCAGAAATACGCGAACTAGTTTGTTTTTGTTTTTGCCTTTTCACTCGAACTTATTTGAGCCAGTTAACCAAGAGCAATGTGCTGCACTGACTCCCCTAAAATAAACACTTTTTTTATAACCTCCGCCTTAAGGATTTCACAATCTTAAATAGATTAAAGAGTTGTCAAAAAGTGAAAATTCAAACAAAGTTGCAAGATATAAAAAACTATCAGCATTAATACTGGTTAAAGTGCTGCATCAATCGCATTTTAGAATCGTCTACAAGTGACCACCGAGTTGTTTCGACAAGAAATCTTTCTGTATCGGTCCAAGTTACTTTCAACAATTCTCTCATTTGCCATGGTAAAATGGTGTCTCAAAACCTGTTAATCAATTCTTTCTGGGCATGACACGTGCACTGTATGGACTTGCAAAATTGAAAATTTATTCTTATTAAGAAAAAAACATACATGCACTTGGTGCACGATCAGTTTGGCCTGAAACGATTATAACTTTTATTACGTTTTTAGAAAAGATTTCAAAAAGATAAAATATGAAGAATGGAAGTTTATTTTACAAAGGAGTCTGATTCCGTCTCGAATATTTTTCTGAGGGTGAAACGAGGCCCACCTGGCCCTGGTCCTAAACAAGCATACATGTTGACAGCATTCACAATAACCTGTATAGAGTTATTTAAATGCTGAACGACCAGCCCTGCTAGCATCTGGTAACTATTCTAAGGCGACCCTGCAAAGAAAAGCTTCTTCAGGACTGTTTTGCTATGGTAAGCGCTGAGAAAATGTTGCTTGATTGGTCTTCCAGACACAGCACATCACGAAAAAATCGGCGATTTTTGGGCTTATGCGCAATGGCTATAAAAAGTTGTCATTCGACAAATCGATTATTTGCAAAAGTTCTTACCTATTGGTGGAATGCTATCGTCGTTCTGCGTTGTTCTTCCCTTTTCAATTTTGTGCCACACCAGAAACGGGCTGGTTTCATTGACGTACAGAGTCATGTAACATTCTTTTGGTCTGCTCCGTTTTCGCTTCCACGGCTCATAAATCTTAAAAAACAATTGGCAAGTATAAGTAAAACATCGTGGCCTATTCAAGCGACTCACAAACAGACGTAAATTATGTCTAGCACGTGTTCTCTAAAAAAGTCACTGATTTATTACTCTATAATGGAAATAAAAGTTTCGCTGATGTCAAGTAATAAGTGCTAATGGCATGTATGGTGCAAATTTTTTTTGCACTGCAAATAAAAGTGATTTACTCTAACTGCAAACTATATGCACTTAACACACACGCCCCTGTGGTCGCGTATTAACTCGGCTTGTTTGCCATGCAGCTACCACAGCGGAATGTGGAAGAAAGTACAGAAGAATGAACGGTGCTGTCGGGCAAAGTCCATCAACAGGGTGCAGTCCACCTGACTGATCAGAAAGCAACAGAATCAGTGACAGTGTGCCGAATTTCCTACTTATGTTTGTCGTATTTCGCACGAATTTTCCAAGAAGCCTTGACGGGCCCAGACCCCCTGCCAATAAAGTCAACTTGTAAAAATGCAAAATGTACCTGATATCGACGAAACCGGTCCTCCTAAATGTGGAGAAAAAACTTTCTATCAACTGTGCTGATAATTCAATGTTTTAGATAGGCGTTACGGGAAACATCTTTATTATTCAGAAATGCGGCAAACAGTTGGCAACAACTCCAATGCACATGTTTTTGAGCTCATTGCTTTTCCAAAACTAAACACATGTAAGAGTATATAGGAGCTAACTGTAAACACAGACCTTCATAAAATGTTACGCAAGCTTGTATTTGGTTGCTGATACAACTGCGCAATTCCTAAACCGATTTCTTTCACATTATAAGTGTTTTGCTTGTGAGCTACAAAATAAATGGAAAGTTATAGCATATAATATTCACTTTGATTATTTCGAACATTTTTACATGATGCAGCAGTTCAACACTGTAAGCTGATGTCCACCAAATTTTGTTGTAGAAAGTTAACGTGAAAGGTTTCTTGCAACTGGAACGGCCTTCCTCTATTCTGCTCTGTCATTTGTTATTCACTCAAATACCGATTCCGTGCTGGTACTGAAATCGTGCTTGTAGTAAAACCAGTGTTGCATATAGCTACCTTCTATCTTGCCTGTAGTTGCGTCTTTCGCAAACACTTCTTTAAAGCCAGACACGGTTAGAGAGAAAACAAGAGCTGGCCTTGGTTTTGATTGGTTGAAAATCAGATGTTGTCAGAAATGCATCCAGACTCACTTTGGCAATCACTGTATATGGCGTTGTCTACATCAGTGGTTCTTAATCTTTCTGCGCACTCGTACCCCTGAGCTTTCATAAAATGTTCTCGTACCCCTTGTCTGAAATCAAGTATCAATTGATGCTAACGTTGTGCACACGGTTACACAAATTATTCAGCAACTGTATGAGGCTTTTCTTCTTGGCACACACGAATGTAACTTGGTAAGATGCCAGCAATAATTGCTTCTCCATCGGTACAAGCCCTGCTTTAGTAAGTATCCACCACTATCAAATCGCGCCCTTTTGATTTCCCGGGTATTGAAATCATTCCCAGACCGCACTCCCCCGTGCCGATTATTAAGATGTTCACCCCGTGCCGATTATTAAAATGTCTTGAAGGTTTCAGATTTGCATTGATAAATACTCTGTTGCATAGGCGTAGTCAAGGAGGTGTGACCGCCCAAAACTGTTAGCGTATCTACTCATTTTGTGCTTTGAGAAGCGGCGTCCCAAACAAAGATACTCTTGCTTGCCTAAAGTCAAACATTTTGCTCCCCCCGAATTTATTGGACCTCCGAAGAATTTTGAGCTGGCTACGACACTGCTCTGTTGCATAATGTGCACTGTGGTCTTCGCGTTCTACCTTTTTCTGTCGCGCAAGAAATATCTAACATCAATCATAATTCCACTTGCGTTTCTTGGACATGTTTCTCATAAATTAAATGTACCGATATTCATATAAAATATTTGACTCCCAAAATTTAACAAATATACTTAAGCACCTGTGAAATGACTGGTCAACTAACATTTAGCAACGAATTCTTCACTCAACAACTGACAATGAAATAAGTTAGGCAACAGCACTTTGACTGTACAAGCAAGCTAAATATAACACTCAAAGCGCATAGCGAACTACTTTCAGCCTCAGTAAATAATGGATAATGCCACGTCACACTACAGAGAATCACGATGACTGTTCAGGAAAACCTGGTCCAGATTTTCAAGGCGTGTATTCCTGAAAATTTTGTTGCTTCGTACCCCCTGTTCTAGGTCTTCGTACCCCCAAGGGATACGTGTACTCCTGGTTAAGAACCACTGGTCTACATCATATGTGAAATTTGATGTTAGTTACAGTCTTGCTTCTGGTACTTGTATACAATCTGTAGCTTAGTTGTACAAATTAAAGGCCCATTTGCATCTAAACCAATAGCTTTTTCAGCACCTAACTGGTTATACAGTAAAATTGTCGTTTACGTTAAGTTTTACCAACCTAGGCAATTGGAGAGTGTCGAGAAGTAGATAGCAGTTGTTTTAAGCGATCATGAGCACCTTGAATAATTTAGATGGCACTTCGCGACGATCCACGTATGATCATAAAAAGAAACCATCAACACCCACAGTGCTGCGACTTTCGGGATTATACACTGAAGTTTGGTGAAATCTTCCTTGTGTCTGGGTCGCTCCGGCGCAAAGCTTTTTTTTATCTCTTTTTAACCCGTATTAAAAAAATCTATCGTAGCACTGTAGTTTTAGACTAGAGCAGGGGTGGCCAAACTTGCTCTATGTATTATCCGCATATCGTAAAACCCAATATACAAAGAGCCGCAACATAAAAATTTATAAACACAAATTTATTTGCAATCTACGCTTCTGTGACATCATAATTCTTTTTGGAACGACTTGCAAAAGTAATACTGTACCGCACGCTAGCTACCACAGTATCACTTTACAATATTTCTACACTTGGCAATAGAAATAACAAACAAAAAACAAATGTACAATTTTTTAGAAAGCTCAAAGGGCCGCATGCAAAGGTTGGAAGAGCCGCAGTTTGGCCGGTTCCCTTTCAAAACAGACCTGTTCATAACAGACCACTCATAACAGACCATTCGAAACAGACCATGTTAATAACAGACCTGTTCACAACAAAACACCTTCATAATGGGTGTGTTATGAATGTAGTGTATTGTGAACGTGGTCTGTTATGAACGTGGTCTGTTATAAACTGGTCTGTTTTGAACGCGGTCTGTTATGAACGTGGTCTGTTACAAACTGGTCTGTTTTAAACGTGATCTGCTATGAACGGGTCTGTTATGAACAGGTCTGTTATGAACAGGTCTGTTATGAACAGGTCTGTTATGAACAGGTCTGTTATGAACAGGTCTGTTATGAACAGGTCTGTTATGAACGTGGTCTATTCCGAGTGGTCTATTATGAGTGGTTTGTTATGAACAGATCTATTTTGAACGGACACCGTAGATTAATACCTACGGTAGAAGAAACTGATCAACATAAGTTGTGCTCTCGACAACGTGCATTAAAGTCGTCAAAAGTCTGTATTACTCATTTGCGCAGCTGAACTTAGAAAGCGCGTTTGTTGGACCACTTGACCTTTTCTTGAGATGAATGACAACATTTTTCTAAATTTCCAGATTTTGTCAAGAGCTTGACTTGTTTTTGTTTCCCCATAAACAAGTTCCTTAATTTGTAGTGAATGGTTATACTTTGTTTGTAATCTTCGAAAAAAATTTACTTCAAACTTAATATTAACGAATAAAATTATTTTGTGGTCAAGCCATAGCTTTTCGCATCGTGATGACTGTCATTTGTCGTAATTAGGTTAGACACATCTCCAGCAGTTGCCAAATGAATACATGCAATAATTTGAATAGCTGAAATTATACAGCCAGAAGACGGTGCTAAAATCATGTTCTGTTGGGTCAATCTGAACGTTTCTGAGTTATCAGCAAAATTGATTGATCAGTGCGTTGCGATCTTCATAATGCACTCCACCTAGCTGCTTCGTGACGCGAGCAGCTTATCAAAGACAGGAGCCAAAAAATCCTAAATGTTTTTTTAGAAACCTTTGAAAAGCTGTGAATAGTTTTCAGAATATTTCAAAAAACTTTGCAACAAGCGTACCTGTAAAGTTCCATGCAACACAGCTTCGCTAACTTGAATGCTTGTAAACAAACTATGTTGATCAATTTTTGGTGGTTTACTTGCTCCGTACTTGAAGATTGAGCCTAGAGGAGTCATCTTTTGGGACTGAAAAACTTGTGCTCCCTGTAACTGGACTTGCTCACTATTTGCGACCAAACTTTGATGTGTTGTTGATCAAATTGACAAACGAAAGAAACTTTCTGACAACAGTTTGACATAACAGGCCAGTCTCTTCCTTCTTTACATTGAGTTTCAAGCAACACACAGCAGACAGTTTTTCTAATATCGCTATCAGAACTTAGAAATTGCCTGTATGGTATTGCAAAATTATTGCATATCGAGCACATAGCTGAAATACCAAAGATGTCTTCGTGCATTTGTTCGATCAACATCGTGTCGTGCCCATATGGGCTCGGGTCCCCAAAGTTTTGAACGACAACATTTTTTCTCATTGTTTTTGATGCTCAAATTCTAAATCATGGCCAAATGAGACGAGGAGGTTGTGTCGGATACTTTTTTGGTAATTGGACGAGTGGGCATACTTGATAACCTTTTTGTCTCTTCACTTAACAAAATATACGCAAGGTCTCTGCTAGCATGACATCCTTGGTCGCCGCCATTCCTAAAGCTAGTTGTGGTAGTAATTTTCTCTAAACGCAGATCTATTTCCATGTTTTAGGTGTCACGAACGTTTGCAATGTTGCACTGTGCGCTGTAACTTGCCACAAACAGACAGAAAGCAATTTAAAACAACATGCGCGGTGAAAGTGTCACAAAGATAATTGATAGAATGAGAATGGCGAATGTTTTGTTTTTCTCTTTTCCTGTTGGTCTTCCCGAAACAATCTATGAGCGCTTCCGAAGGCAATGCTTGGCTGCAAGCTTTCGAAAAAAGACATATTTAAGACAGAGTAAGTGGAACACATCACTGACTCTGCAAGCACGAACACGGCTGTCACGGACAAGATGACAGCAAAATGCTTTTAGTGCTCATGAGCTCTAAAGAATCCAGGCATTTTTTGTAAAGAAGGTTGCTGGTTGTTAGAAGTTTTAAGTCAACTTGAAATCTCTTCAATGATGTGCTGCAGGTATAAGCGAAGTTGACCAACTTCGTGATATCAATTAGTAGGAGTCTAACACATTTTTACAGAAACAAAGAAACAGTGTCTGTCAAGGGCGTACGCAAGGGGGGGGGTTGGGGTTAAACCCCCCCTTGAGCTTGATATTTTACAAAAACTTTATTACCTTCGCAAGGAGATTAAGTGTTTTCGCATACTTTTTGCTTGTTAATTTGTCG
>Ga0210059_1003461_pt1 | contig 25250 bp, 19 predicted proteins | sample Ectturendosymbi2_FD_188042 | JGI IMG/M metagenome (GOLD analysis project Ga0210059, IMG submission 188042) | Ecteinascidia turbinata endosymbiont from Florida, USA - Sample 2 (SPAdes) (version 2) | ecosystem: Host-associated > Tunicates > Ascidians > Unclassified | place: Key West, Florida... | reverse complement strand
TTGTGCTAAATTTTGGTAATCTTCAATTTTTGTAACCTTGAGGTTTGATCTTAGCAACAGTGCGTAATTTTTTCTTTTTGTTTCATATGTCGACTTTTGCGCAGGACTGAAGATGTGTAATACACGAGACTAGTTTCCTTACGCAATAAATTGCGATAGATTCGCTTGGTGTGGGTCACTGTTGTGGCTTTACAAATATTGCTGAATAATACGTACAAGCTGAATCATTGCAAGGAGATGGGAGCAAAACTAGGCAGGAGATTCCTCAAACAGCCGGCTGAAAAGCTCAAGGCGGTTTTTGTTGCTGTTGTATGTAAGTTAATGTCCTGTTTTGCTCCAGGATCGCATAAAACTAAAAATGCATCTTATTAATGTGTTAATGTGAAGATGAAGATGTTTTCTTTATGACTGAGTTTGCTTTTATGCATGATTTTATTTTGATGGGAGTGTCCCCAGTTGTCACAAGCATATTATTGAGATTCACAGTCAGGTCAAAATTTCTTGTGGATTCTGTTAATTATACCTCACAGTTGGGTATCAATTATGTGAATGTACTTCATAGTTTATGCTTTTGCAAAAAAGAGCCTGAGAATTGAAAAAAAAAAACATGTTCAATTTTTCAATTTGCATGCGTCATGTGTTCCAAAAAAAGTAATTTAGGCATTTTCATGAATGTGTTTTGGTGGATTTATTTTGCTCATAATAGGCTGTGAACTGGCTGTTTTTAATAGCATTGCATTTTCTTTTAATTGAGTTCATGTCGAAGCTTTGTGGTAACTTAATTTAGCTTGAATAGAAGATGAAGCCCAAGGAGATTGTAATTTCAACACCATCTTTTGTTTTGTTCTCTCTGTGTGCAAGGCAACACAAATGTCCATTACACTGTGAAACATTTGTGCATCAGGTGTATATCAATGTTTTTTAAGGGTTTGGAAGATCAGCTTTTGGGCCGTGTGATTTTAACAGAAAAGCAAGAACTTGAAGCTGAGCGTGTTAAGCTCATGGAAGAAGTTACTCAGTACAAACGGAAAATGAAGGAATTAGAAGATAATCTTTTATTTAAACTTACAAGTACAAAGGTGAATTCACCTTGTTTGCCTAAGTCACTTTTGTCAGTTAAAACATTAAATTAATAAGGTGTATGAAAGTAATTCAGAAGTGATTCTTAACCTTTTCTCTACCACTCCCCCCTTCCCTTAAGTAATTGTCCTTTGTTTCAAGCCCTGCTGACATCAAGTAAGTTGTAAAAACAAATATTTTTATTGGTAATGTTATTGATCACTCACACTTTCCTTGCTGTAGATCCCCCTGGAGATTTGTTGATACGCCCCAGAAAGGGGTTGGTACGTATCTTGTGAAATATGTTACTAAACTCAGCTGCTGCTTAGATTTAGGCCAATTTATGTCACCACTTTATTGTTTCCTGAAAACTTGACTGAGCATCATTTCATTATGTGTAATCTGACTTTTTGCTCAGTTTTTGGAATTCCTATGAAGCTATACATTTTATCAGAAAGTGTGCATTATGTAGCTTGTGAGGAAAATTTTGGTTTTCTTTAGAATGGCTGTGCCTGCATTGGGAACTGTTAACTGTTCTGTGTAAGTTTTGTTAGAGAATAATGCTATGCAACATGGCCATTAGTCAATGAACAAAACTTCAGTGCATGTAAAAAAATTGGTAGCTTTTGTAGCTGAAGCAGTAGGCATTTGATATCTGAAGAAAAATTCCCATTTAACCCTGGACTAGAGAGATAGCTGAAGATAGTTGAAGAAAAAGTATATAAAATATGGTATTAAGTTAACACAAAGTATTCTTATATGCAACAGCCAATAAAAGACTCGAGATGAAATTAAATCTGTACTGGTTAGTTTTATTCACCATTGAGACCTTAGAGTAAGGAAAGAATGTAAAGGTATTTTGGTGTGAACAACCAAGCTTTGTATTCATTCATTAACTTTATGCAGGGTTCCCTGGTTGATGATGAAAGCCTTATTGAAATGCTGGCAACTACAAAAGAAATGGCTATGGAAGTTAGTGAGAAGTTAAGCATTGCAGCTGATACTGAAATTAAAATCAATACTGCAAGAGAAGAATTTAGACCAGTAGCCATTCGTGGATCAATTCTCTACTTCCTTATTGGTAACAAAGAAATTGATCTCTGCTTTATTCATAATTTCAAGCTATCGCTGTTACACATGTAATTTATCCTTTCTTTTTTTAAGTGGAAATGTCAATGGTCAACTGTATGTATCAGACATCCCTGATGCAGTTTCTTGGTTTGTTTGACAATTCCATGGCATTATCTGTAAAATCTCCAATAACTGCCAAGAGAATCACCAACATTATTGAGTACTTGTCTTATTTGTCATTCAGGTTTGTGATTTGTGAAAATAAGTTTGTAGAACACACAATCTAGAAGTATTAAGCTAGTTATTTGCATGTGCCACAGTTGTTTCTTCCTAAATATGTTTTGTGTCAGTTTCTTTTTCAAATAACCATCTCTTTCACTTTCCATTTCTGCTGGAACCTTGGTGTGGTCTGATATTTGTGGCTTAGAATGAACAAGACCAGATCAAGGGGTGTGGCGATTGCAAACATGCACATTAATTAAAATCAAATCCAAAATACCAACTATAGTAATGGTTAAATGTTCTTCACCCGAATATTATATTTGTGTGGAACTACATTGAAATATTCAAGTATGTACTTTCCACGATGGGTGTAATCGATCAGCAAATTTTTAATAGGAAATCGATTTCACATAAAATTACGCATCCTCAGTCCTTATTCAAATAGAAACATTGAAATATTGGAATCTTATTGTGAATGTATGAATAACAATAAGTTTTGTTACAAAGAGAATATTCATTGTTGGACAGCTTTAAATAAAATTCTTGTGAAACATAACATTTGTTCAGATGATGTAAAAATGTGTTCTGTTTGTTATGATTTTCAGTTTATTGTGATGGGCCTTAAACTAGATAGCAGGGGTAGACAAACTATGGCCCACCAAAAGTTTTCTGACTATCTTCTGAAACTAAATTGTATATTTGTGTTTACACAAGATGGAAAGACTGCCTAAGCTGTTTGATTTTGACCAACTGTAGTATGTGGTTAATATTTTTTCACGTATTTGAATTCCTGATAGTGAACTGTGACAGAGTCTGTAGATGTCATTTTATTGTCACATTTTTATATTTCAGTTCTGCCAATGTGCAGGATTCTCCAATATGATGTATCCAGTTTTGATAAAACTGCATTTTGTATTGAAAGGAATACTTCGCAACTTTTTTCATAGGCCTGTTTTACAGAAATGTAAGCTTTGTGTTGTGTAAGCCTTACCATTGTGCACTGCCATTTTGCGACCTAAGTGCATTATGTGCACAAGCTCATAATGTTCATAATGTGCTAATGTGCTTGATACAAGCTCCTTGCTGCAGAATCACTGTGGCTTCTCTCATATTAAAGTTTGTAATGACCCTGTCCAACATCTCATGAGGAATTCTCCTGATTTCCTTTCAAATGTTATTCTAGAGCTGTACTGAACGCAATCCACAGCAACCACTTCTTGGCTTTATTAAACTAGAATTGCTATACACCGGACGAAACAGAGTCAGTACACCAGCACGCGTCCCAGAGTAAATGCAGTTCTACGGCGATGCAGGCAGGCGCCCACTGCGGAATGTCAAGTAATCAGCCAATTAGCGCGGGTGCGAGAAACCAATGAAACGCACAAATTTCATCACAAGAGCACATCAACATTTGGGGGATTGCTAGCATAGATCCCTGTCATTTAACTCTTTCGCATCCGGTACGTTTCGAGCATTTTTGCACCAAAACAACCGGATTGCACGTGACTTTGTGCAAGTGTAATTCTGGAGCCAAAAGCATTAGAGAGCTATTCAAAGCTCAAAAGTCTCGGCAAGTCTTGTAGTTTCCAATGAAAAAAAATTTTTGTTCGGAGGTGCAGATTTCTTCTGAGTGACGTCATAAGTGATGGGCTTTCAGGCCACCTTAGCACACTTCACCTGGCCCTGGGCTCAAACTGTTAGATGGTAGTATTTCGCTGAAGTTTTTATTGTAAACTAGGCTAAAATCCAAGTTGTTTGATACTTTGGATGACCTGCTGGGTTCAAGTTCAAAAGTTATGTTCTAAAGTAATAAAAATCTTTAACTAATTAGTTAATTAGATAATTAATTAATATGTTTATTTAAGATCATAACTTTTGAACCAGAAATGCTAGAAAGTTGATCAAAGGCTCAAAAGACTCGGACTCAAGCCTAGTTTCCAATGAAAACTTCAGCGAAATATACTTGGATTGGGAATGTGTGATGTATGAGGAGATAGACTTAATAGAGGTGAAGAAAAGTAGTGATAATGAACAGATGGTTTGCAGCTCATCCCAGACATTGATACACATGGACTAGTTCATCCCAGACAAAGATATGGAGCCCTGTTGAACATGCAAGAAACCAGATAACTACAATAAACCTTGGTTAATCCGGATTTTTGCCAAAACCAGATAAAACTGGTGGTATGAATAATTTCTAGCATTATTCTTTATAAAAATTTGTGGTTAATCATCGGTCAAATCGAATCCGGATTAACCGAGGTTTACTGTATATAATTTATTCATTAAAGATATATCTGTCTTCTATATCTAATACAAGAGCATATCCAACTGCCAATGCAAACAGTGACCACCATTCAGGAATCGCAAATATCAAAATTTTTTTAACACCTACTGCTCCAGACTGTTTCCACCTTTGAGGACTGCATGAGCCATTTGAAAGGTTATCACTTTGCAACTCCATAACTCATCTGCCGATTGCGCTAGAGAGCTGTTCAAGCCCTCATGAGATGTGGCAAGTCTGCAATAAAAAAAAATGTTTTTTTTTGTGAGTGACACCATAAGTGAGGTAGGTTTTGGCCATTTTGGCTCAGGTTACCTGACACTGGACCAAACTGCCAGATCAGGTATGGCCAACCTTTTGCACACCATGTGCCAATTTTTCCAAAAGTGAATAGAGAAGGACCGTGCCACTGCATATTTCTTCTAACAATGTTACTTTGCATAGTTTGTTATTTACCAGGTAATATAATCAAATTCAAATGAAATCTAGCGAACTTCAAATTTACTTACTTTTCAATAAGACTTACCAAAAATTTCACCACTTTTTCAATGTTTGGAGTTAAATTTGCTACTGAGAGAAGCAAAAATTCTTAAATTTGAATCAGTCAGGTGTGACCTCATTTTGCCTTGAATCAATTTCAGAGACGAAAATGCCCATTTGTGTGTGTACATTCTTTCCAAACGACATACATATAACTCTCTTGTCATCACGGGGGGGCTTTGTTGGGCTTAGCCCCCACAAACAAACCAACAAGCCCCCCAAATTGAACTATGAAACAGTGTAAATCAATGAGTTTTTATCAGATTTTCAATGTCAAGCCCCCCACTGAACACTTTCTAGCGACGGTTCTGATATAACTTTGAGTGAATTTTATCAGCTCTGGAAAATTTTCACAAGGTAAGAATCGCCAGAAATTAATCACAACATAAGTACCAGGACTGAAGAAAGTGCATCAAATTTCGTTTTTAATATTAAATTTGTTTTGAAGTCAAGAAGTGCCATTTGCATGTTGCTTGCCAGTTTCATTATCTTTCATTCACTAAGTCAGAATGTGTTTATAAATGCCAAAATACAGTCTTCATTAGCAAAATCACAAAGGCGATTTTCAAATGAGTCCTGCAATAAGTTGATTTTTATTGTGCATTTTCTTAAATTGCCATTATCAGCAGCACATTCAGTGTGCTCCTTTAAATATGGAGACTAGCTAATATCAACCATTTCTAATTGAGAAGTGTAGAGTTTTAATTTAATCTTGAAAGTTTGTTTTCAGGATGATAACACACATCTCATAAGGGATTTGTACGCAACAAAAAATCAATGAAAATATGGGAAAGGCTTACTATCTTACTTTATTGTGATTACAGGTATACAATGCGCCACCTCAAATCATCCAATGAACGTGATATTGTGCATGCGCCATAGGTTGGCCATCCCTGCGCTAGATGGAAGTATTTCGCTCAAGTTTTTATTGAAAGCTAGGCTGGAACCCGAGTCTTTGGAGCCTTTGATTGACTTTCTAGGGTCCAGGTCCAAAAGTTATTGTCTTGAAACAACAAATTATTTAGTTAATCCCATAATTAGACAATTAATAGATTTGTTGTTTTTAGGCCATAACTTTCGTACCAGAAATGCTAGAAAGCTTATCAAAACTCAGACGACTCGGATTCTAGCCTGGTTTGCAATAAAAACTTAAGCAAAATATGTCCGTCCGTCTAGTGGTTGGACCCTAGGACAGATAACCTGAGTAAAAATGGCCAAAAACCTACCTCAGTTATGACGTCACTCACAAACAACGCAAAACCAAAAATTTGTTTTTCATTGCAGACTTCAAGACTTGCTGCATCTTTTGAGCCTTTAAACAGCTCTCTAGAGCAATCGGCACAAGAGTTACGGAGTTATTAATTGGCAGGAAAATTGCCCACCAAAGCACGTGCTCAATGCGTGATTTCAAAGTACGAATATATCGTACACTGGCGCTGAATGTGTTAAGGGCTCTAAAATGCCCAAAATGAGAACCAGGGTTTTCACTTAATACTCTCGCTGATCAGGCTTTTCTAAGGTTATTTTTGAAAAGATCTTGAAAAAACAGAAATTTAAGAAAATTCCCAGACTCAATGGACAAATCTGAACATGAGTATCGTTAAATCTGCAAACAAAATTATGCCAAAGGAATCCAAGAAAATTAAACAACCTCATTGGATAATAGAAGTAATTGAAAACAATTTTCACAAGAGATAGCCAAACAAGAAAAGTGCAACATAATATACAAGGATATCCAAAAGCAATGCAAATATGCTATGGAGCAATGGTTGGATGAAAAATGCCAGGAGATTTAAAAATGCATGCATCAACAGCAAGGAAATGTTCAAAAAAGTTGTGAGATAGCCTAGCATCCAGAGGCATTCTATCATCAAACAGCCACATCTTGTGTGAGCTTGAAGATGTAGCAAAATGTTGGGAGGAATACATACCTTCTTTGTTCTGTGTGGCAACAGAAGAAAATGATGGTGAGACAGTCTCATACGAATCTGTTCCTTCAAAACTGAAAGAAGTTCAATGGGCATTACAATATTCCGAAGTTGGGAAAGTGACTGGCCTGGATGAAGTGGTTCTTGAGATGCTAATTGCTTTTCAAACGAATGCTGTAGATATATTATGGTGGAGCCTTTCCAAATGCCCTTTGAAATGCTCAGGTCTGTTTACATTACTATTCCCCAAAATTCTAACACACTGGAGTACAAAAACCACATTTAAAAACACATCAGTTTAATGGCTCATTTTTTAAAAGTTATTGGTGTAAACCATAGTGCAATGCATAGGAAGAAAACATCTTCCCTAAATCCCATCCTGTCATAATGGTTTCAGGCCTGACAGAAGCATAAGGAATACAATTTTTGTGTTGTGCACCAGGATTGCAAAATCTGCGTCAGAGTGGCAAGGAGCCAGAGGTGTTTGGGTGGAGTTAGAGTCGGATTCTTAAGAACACTTGTCGGATTTTTTTTCAGACTCCAGAAGTCCAATAGAATCATGTTGTACATACACTCCTAAAGTGGAATTTCTGTTTGAATGGTACAATTTCTTTGAAAAATTTATTGAAACAGAATTCTTGCTGTGTACCGCGATTTCCATTGATTGCTGGTTGCTACAAAATTGATGGCTGCCAATTTTTGATTCAGTTTATGTTAAGAAGCCAGAGTCAGTATTTTTGCATAGGTCAAATTTGGACATTTTTCCTCCAAATCCACAACCCTGTTGTGCACTCTGTGTGAACAAATAATTGAACACCAATAAGATGTTTTCTGTGCTTTAGTTATTATCAAGAAGTGTTTGTGCGTCAATCTCAATTTTGGTTTCATGCTCGTACCAAATCTTGTGCATTTGGGCGCTGACTGTTGTTGAGGTTGTTTCTGTCGTGATTGCAAACAGTGCTTTCTGTTTGTTTTATAGAGCAGTTGATGTTTAGCTTATTAAAGCCTATCAAACTTGTCGGGTAATGTTTGCATGTGAAAGGTTGCTCTGTCACACTACTCACAATACTAAAGTGCATTGGTATTGGTGACAAGGACTTCTGCATTATACATAATCTATGGTATGAGCGAGCAGCCATCAAACACCCAGAAGGTCTCATTTGGTGGGCTGACATCGTATGAGGTGTAAAATAATACAACAAATGTATTGTGAAAAAACTTGAGGAGGGATGTCAAAGCAGTCACCAGATGAAGCATCAATTTCCATAGCAGGCAACAATATCAAGATTGAACAATTTCAGCACTTTAGTTATTTAGGTTTCTAACTCACAGCAGATGCTTGGTATTGAAAAGAAATGAGATGATGCACAAATATGTTGTAATCAAGTTTCAACAGCATGAAAAACATTGTCAAATACCACAAGCTTCCCATGTAATTAAAAACAAGACTTTTGAAATGTTTGTGTGGATGCTTGTGTATGTTTGTGAAACCTGGACACTTAAACAAAGGCTGGGAAAAGCATAGTAGCAGCAGAAATGTTCTACTACAAAATTCTTCGTATTCTGTGGTTAGCACTTCAAACTAATTTAACAGTCATTCGGGGAATGGGGCAAAGGTGTAAACTGCTTTGTTGTATAGAACAAAGACATCTGAAATGTTACATGGAAAGTATTGAATAAATCCTATCTCCAGGATTTCAGCACACACCACAGATGAAGTAGTTTAAGGGGAATTAGTTTTTCAGGCAAATGTAAACATACTAAAAATGGGCAGAGAGCACTGTCTCATTAATCAACCCAGCAACAGATGTAGCAACTGATCCAAGAGACAGATAACATCAACTTGCAGAAGAGAAGCAAAACACAAGTAATAAGGGCAAAACAATCAACATGCGTCCTAAACCATGAAGCATGCAGCACTCTACAAAACTCTTGACTGCACCACTGCCAAATGAATGTGCACATCACAAACAAAATGTCAAGTGTTGCACCAAAAGAAAGAAGAGCTTGAAGATGTTGCTCTCAGTGGTATAATCACAGGAAAACCTGACAGTGGTGCCCAGTGTTTTGCTTTTATTAACAACTTTAAACATTTGTATAAAAATCCTGGAAAATTATGGGAGGCTGTCCAGTGCCCATAACAGAACACAATGTGGAAACACCACAGTACATCAAGGGCTGGGTCAACTATGATACCAAAAGAGACAGAGATTTGGTTAAAGTCTTGTCTCAGCCTCATCTGCATCAGTCTGAAGTTGTAAACTTGTTACATGAAAGCAGGTGAAGATCCTGGTGCATTGTATGTTATACTAAACTCCTTTATATCTTTCTCGTGGAATACATATCTTGTGAATTTCTTTGGAGACTGCTTCAAACATTGTCTCACAGTCATGGTGTGATATTCTGTCCTGAGTGACCATCACCAGCCGCTGCAACATGTCATGGGATCCTGTACACTTCCCGTCTTCCTGAATTTGTCTGGGAGGTGCTTTGTTGGGAGTCTGGTTCGAGCATTTCTGCCTGGAAAGCAATGGCATTAGTAAGATGAATGCATCTTTCTGGACTACCCTGTAGAAGCTTTTTACTCAAACTAACTGCTATTTTCTGCTAAAATTGAATCTCAAAGGCAAAAAAGGGGGAATACATGCTGTATTTCCACACACAACAAAACTGAAGGTAATATTCCAAGTTGGAGATGTAGTTGATTGACCTTTGAAGACTAAGACAAAAAATAGAAAAACCTTTCTACAGGCATGCTCAAAAGTTTCTGTCTAAAATCTGGATTTTTACAAGTTTGGAAGATTGTCTCATTTGCTTTGTCATATTACTTTTTATGCTGGAAGAACATTGTTACACAACTGATGCTTCTGTTACAACATTTAGGGGTGAGCTTTTTAATGATCTGGTTGTCACAGAAGCAAGAACGTTAAATTATCGACTGATTTGCTGAAAATATGGGCAAAAAGGGATGTTTTCAGGTTGTAGACAGGTCAAAAATTATTCTATTGCATGAACAGGGGTACTCCGAAAGGTAAATATCTGAAAAACTGAAGTTCAGTCAAGACTGCAATCCATCAATAATGTGTTCCTCCACTTTTAAGTGATCCTATCGAGGTGAGGCTTTACAAAGGTATTTCTCATTGTCAGATCACTGACGTGAAGAAGGATCGAGCGTGTTAACGGGTTCGCAGATCGTGGCCCTGCGCGAGACTACAGTATGCTGGACTGGTGCCTGGTTACGCTAAGAAAAACCCAGCTAGAGACGCAGCTAACGAAATAGCGGCAGAACCCTTCTAACTCAGCACCCAACCGCAACTCTGTCTAATCCTGCTGAACCGCTGTCCACACCTCGTGGAATGATAGCAATTTAATCAAAGAAACACACAGAGAATTCAATGCAGGTTAAGAACTAAGCGGAGTCGAAGAACACAGCCAAAGCACTAAATTCGCTGCTAAGTAACTAGGGGTCGGCAAGATCACGTACAACGTAACACCACAGAACCACACAGCCAAAATCCACAAACTATAGAGCCACAGACTACAGAGCCACAATTTACAAAGGTTTTTGTCCCTACGCTACAGATCTTCTCAATCTGATATTTCTACTCAAAACGCAGAGGACAGAAACCACTATTACGTCATAGTACAACTTACATCCGGGCACGAACAACAAGATACTGCACAATTTGTCCGCAACACTCATAGTTTTCATGGAAGGTGCAAGCCTCAGTTTTCTGGCAAGTTTGTAGGCTCTGAGCCCAAATTAATGACTAAAATGACGCTTCTGGGTAGATGTGCTGACATCTGCACCTGTGAGCAACAAATCTGATCAAATATTTTTGCTCAAAAGTGGTGGGTGAACATACTGTCATCTTTATAGTGTGATCATCTTTTTGACTGGTAACCATGGGCCTCCCAGTCCAGCTCAAGTCCTGAAAACTACCAAACGTCTTGGATCTTGTGAATGCCTGATGGATTGCAGTCTTGGTGAACTTCAGTTTCTCAGATAGTTACCTTTCTGAGTACCCCTCTTCATGCAGTATAATAATTGTTGACCTGTCCACACCTGATAACCCCCTTTATTGCCCATATTTTCAGCAGCAAAACTTGTGATAGTTTTGAACATTCTTGCTTCCAAGACAACTAGATTGTTACAAAGCTCACTCCTAAAAGTTGTAATAGAAACATCAGTTATGTAACAATGTTCTTCCAATGTAAAAGGCAATGTGATGATGCAAATAAGACAATTTTCTAAACTTGTTGTAAAAATCCAGATTTTAGGCAGGTGCTCTCAAACTTTTGAACACGACTGTACTAGCAGAAGCCTGCCTCCATTTTGAGCTTTTCAGAAAACGATTAATTGATTCTTGTTTTTATGCAAACATGGTTGAGCACATAAAGCCCTCAACAATATCAACTGTTTCAGCTGGACTTATAAAAAATAATCTTGCAATCAAAGTTGAAATAGTTTATCTAGCAACTTTGTGTATCTAAGCAGACAATAAAAGTGTTCCAATAAGGGTATCGTGAACAAGATTTCCACCCTGCAAAACAGACCAGACTCATCAAAACAGACAATAAAGCAAATTTCAAGGAATTACCACTTGTTTCTTAGAAAAAGTTCTTGTGATTTTTAGCAGTAATATACTGTAAAACTGCTACAAGAAATATTTTGAAATCTATTCAATGTGTTTATCATAACGTTATTGATGTTTTTCAGGTATACGTGCAGGGGTCTTTATGAAACTCACAAACTACTTTTTACATTGCTGATGGCTCTTAAAATTGATTTGAGAAAAGGTTTGTTTTAATGGTCTGAGTATTGGCATTGTGTTCATTGCTTTTATGTGTGTATCTCATATATAGAGTTAGTTGTTCATATGAAATCATGAAGGAAGTTCTATACCACATCCAAACATGAGATTTTGTGGAAAAAATATTTGTGTGAAAATGGTGCGTTGAGCTGCATTTTATTCCCAGTTTGAATTTTAATTATTGTTGGTCAACATTGATTCATTACAGTAAATAAATTTTCTCTGAAGTTATTAATGATCTGTTAAATTTATGAAACAATAAAGCAAACCTCATTAAAACTGAAGTGTTAAGCTAAAGTTGCAATTGGCAAAGAATGGTAAAGGTATTTGATTAATGCCTGCTTGCTAACTTTACACAGATTTGTCAAGTGTGCTTTAATACAGTTATGCATTATTGTGGGCATCCTGAAACAACAGAATTTGATATTCCGCTAATGTAATCTGTTTTTTTCAGTGAAACACAGGTTGCTCTTTCATTCTTCACATTGGTGTACTTTCACTTCTTCAAATAAACCATTCCATGCCAACGCTCTAAAACTTAATGAAGAAGACTTGCCTGGTCTTTTAAACCTTCATTCTTAACACTTTAGCCTATGCATCTGTGCAACAGGGGTTTCCTATAGAAGAAACTGACTTGCATATAAAGATGGATCTAGTACCATCTTACTAATCCTTTCCTCTTTAACTCCTTGAGAGCTGGCCTACAGTATATTCGTACTTGGATCTTGGCCTAAAAAATAGCAGTTTTCGGTCGCCTTACCAACACCCTAGCTCCTCCACCGATTGCGCTAGAGAGCTGTTCAAGAGCTCAAACGGATCGGCCAGTCTAGTAGATTGCACTCGAAAAAAAATATTTTGGTTCGGGGTTGCGGATTTTTTATGAGTGACGTCATAAGTGAAGTAGTTTTAGGGTTATTTTGGCTCATGTTACCTGCCCTAGGGCCCAACCGCTAGGCCAAAGTGTTTCGCTGAAGTTTTCATTGGAAACTAGGCTCGAGTCCGAGTCTTTTGAGCCTTTGATCGACTTTCTAGCGTTTCTGGTTCAAAACTTTTGATTCAAAACAAACAAATTAATCAATTATCTAATTAGCTAATTAGTCAAATGTTTTTACTAACTTACATCACAACTTTTGAACCCGAAACCCCAGCAGGTCATCCAAAGTATCAAAAGACTCGGATTGTAGCCTAGTTTCCAGTAAAAACTTCAGCGAAATACTACCACCTAATGGTTGGCGCCCAGGGCCAGGCAAAGTGGGCCAAGGTGGCCAAAAAGTCTTCCACTTATGACGTCACTCACAAAAAAACCGCACCCCCCAAGCAAAAAAATTTTTTTCAAGTGCAATCTACTAGACTGGCTGATCTGTTTGAGCCGCTGAACAGCTCTCTAGCGCAATCGGCAGAGAAGCTAGGGCATTGGTAAGGCAACCAAAAACTGCTTTTTTTCGAAAATCGCCGAAACCAGGCGGCTCTAAAAGTGTTGATGTTGATACATTGTGTTTGGAAAAAATGAAGAGATAAAGCCGATTTAACAATTAAAGCACTTGTTTGTCCTTCAGTTACAATGCCTTTGTGAAGATGGCAAAAATATCGAAAACTCTTAGGAGGCCCATTATCCAGCTGATTTTCTGAGGACAACCCCCGAAGCAGAAATTGCAAAGCTGCACATTGTATATGTCACATAAGGTTCTCCCATTGAACCCATAATGGATTGTTGTTTCTCACAAGTAGCTGGTGGCAGCTTGGTAGATGATGCTTGTCTTCCTAACATCTTTAAAACATGTTAGCACTTTTCCCTTCTCTTTAATGTCTTTTATATGTAAGGGGATTCATAGCCTTCGTTCAACAAACACATTTACTTGAGCAGTATCCGCTCTTCAAGTGAAAGCATCATACAAAATAAATAGAACTACAAAAGTGTTCTGAATAAGTCTGAACTGCCAGCCTTGCAGGCCAGAGAGTATTTGCTTGATTTTCCAAACATTTTCACTATATACATTACCATAGAATATTCATATCTGAGTCTTAGCATAGATTCACTTCCTCATAATATGAGTAGGAAACATTTTTGCAATTATTATCTAACTTAAAAGACATGAAAAAATGTTTTCAAGAAAAATCAGTTTGATTCAATTAGTTCTTTTGTGACCTTAGTACACTTATTACCACAATAACAGTTGGAAATCAATGAGAATTTCGCAAAGAATGTTAGAATTTGCATTTAGATGTAATCATAATGGCAAAGCAAATGGAAATCATGTTTTTGGCTATTTCCTGAAGTGGCTAGGAAGAAAGCATTTTATTCAAACTTTTTAAGGGTTTTTTTTTTTATTTTTGCAGAAAATTTCTAAGAAACGTTTCTTTCATTTTTAAGTATTTCTGCTGTATTTGTTTCAAAAATACGTACATGATGTTATTTCATTTTGATTTAAGTCTTGTAACATCTCTTCAAATGTATCAGGTTATTAGCATGCCAACACAACTTACTAATGAGTTGCCATACCTGGCATGCTTATTAAAATAAATTTGATTGTCATATCAGTTAATTTCATGGATCTTTTTCAAGTAGGTACCCATATAAAAAATGTGATTATATTTTCACCCAACAGTTTGTTGTGAACTTGGAAATGGACACACAATGTGGAACGTCTATAATGTTCTTAATTCTAAATATCGGTTGCTCCAGCATTCTAATATGATGCCATTTTGAATTTTGTTCCACTTGTGTCATACCAATTTGCACTTGCAATTCGTTGGTTAACAAACATTACTACATTTGTTAGGTTGTATTCGCCAAACGGAATTCCAGACATTTATTAAAGGTGGTGCAGCTCTTGACCTTAAGTCTGTCCAGGCAAAACCATGCAAATGGATTCTGGACATCACATGGCTGAATCTGGTGCAACTGCAGAAATTGCCCGAGTTCAGAGAAGTTTTAAATCAGGTATTAACTTCTAGTTTGTAAGTTGAAGTTAAAGTTAATGCAGTCATACGTACTCTTCAAATGTGGTGCAAGGTATCATGGCAACATCTGTATGAAACAACCTTTTGCAGACAAATATGGTTTTATGAATTTAAGGGTGTAATACCTTTTGTCTTGTTTTCAATGTAGGTTATTTCACGTTGTTTTCTATGAAGCAGATATTGTTTCCAGCTAGCAGATGTCCTGTGTTCTTTTTGCTACATGTGAGAACCAATATTTTTGTTTCCGTTTTTAATTGCCAGGTTAGCTGATTTATGTAGGCTTGTTCATTTTACACCACAATGTCTGATTGTACTTTGGTGACATTCCATGTTGATTGGGTGAGATTCCAACTATGTAATTAGGCGTTTGGCATACCTTTTTCCATGATAATAGAGGTATAGTTAGTGTTGCTAATTGAAAAATAAGTTTTGCCTTTGCTATGACCCGTGACTGGTGGAAATCTAAAACTATACATCACTATACATCTCGAGCAGGAGTCTCAAATTTTTGCCTGATGGCCACATAAACGAATGCGCAACAGTTAGAGCATCAGACATCTTCCATAATGTGATTGTTTCAGGATAGGCTGCATTCTACCAAATCAACAAGTGTTTCATAAATATATTGCTTTTTCATTATTGACAAAATGCCTTTGTGGCCAGATGAAATAGGTTTGCAGTTGAAAAATGTAAGAAAGTTTCAATATACTTGTTTCATACTTCAGAGTAGTGTTTTTAACCTTTTTGATACCATTACCTCTGAGAAGAACTTAATGCATTTGAAATAGCCCTGTTTACATTCAAATGTCCATGAAAAGTACATAATGGGAAGGTTCATCTTGTTTTTTTGCTCTCAAGCAGTTAAACCTAGTCATTAACACTTGCAAACCTAAACTTCAGAAAAGTTTCTTTGGAGGCAATAGTTCTTAGCTTACATTAGATCAGTGTTTCTCAAACTTTTTTTCCATCGCCCCTTTTTCACTCTCGACATGTCGTTTTCGTCCCCCAAGGCTCATAAAACAAACACAAGGTAGTAAACTAAAATAACTTTTTTTAAAAAATATTAAATAGCTGAACCAAACCTTCGAAAGCTCAACTAAGGATTGTATTACGACGCTAATATTACTTTCAGAATTCTTGTGAAAATGATCCAGTGCTACGCAACTAGAGCCCCAGAGCTGGACATTTTGCCAGGAGCTGGAGCTCAAATTAAAATTCAGTAGCGGAGCTCCGTTTAAAATTTAGGACCGGAGCCGGAGCTATGGCCATTTGAGAGGTAGCTCTGGCTGCAGTTGCCTTTCTAAATACTAACGATTTTGCTGAATAGACTTACATGTGTTCTTTATATCACACTAAACGCGATTGCTACGAGTTACGACACCAGACTGCAGCAATATATCTGCAAGCCTTTAGTGTTTCTTTGGTAAGGCTGTGACATCGTAGCTGGCAGGCGTGGTGTTACTTATTTAATGATGGTTCTCAAACACTGTTCTAAGAGTCGCATGCAGGTCCCAAGGATTCTTTGTGCGACTTTAGCAATCTTTCTTTAACAGATTCTATTTGAATAAGAGCTGGATAATGCCTACTTCGTAGTGGCAATACATACTCTGTAAGAGCTTTGTGTCTGATTCTTTGCGGGAAAGGATTCCTTTCAATAGGCATTGTCTTTCATTAACACCTCTGATATTTCATGTGACGGCATCGTTAGTGCAATAAAACAAAATGTGTCGATTGACTTGTGGGAAAATTTTTGTGCGGCTCTCTAACAAAACTGGAGGTCTGGTTTCCTTCAGAAAAATGGTTAACACTTCGAGAGTCGGTCTACGATATATTCGTACTTCGATTTCGGCCTAATAAACAGCAGTTTTCGGTTGCCTTACCAACACCTTAGCTCCTCCGACGATTGTGCTAGAGAGTTGTTCAAGGGCTCAAACGGATCGGCCAGTCTAGTAGATTGCACTCGAAAAAGTTTTTTTGTTTGGGGGGTGCGGATTTTTTGTGACTGTTCTCTGAATCGTTTGAACCTTTGATTGTTTTTTTCGCTGATTTCCTCATGGTAAATTTGAGCGCTGCTTGTAAAAAACTACCAGATTAAATTAGGGGAAGGTGAGGTACAGTCAACACTTTTTTGCATTTTCAATCACTGCTACTTTATTTCAAGTCCAAACAAGCTCAAAATTTGTCACACAATGAAGCAGCTCTGTATGCACAATGTCATGCCAAAACATGAAAACAACGCCTTTCACAAAAATTTTACAATCAATTTAAAAAGAGTACTTTTTCTGTCGAGTGTGCCCATGCATGGGGCACACTCGACTTGAGCATGAGATACACCTGACTGGTCAATAAAAAGTTGGATTGCATGCATTGCATAATGTTCACATGAAATCCCATGTAAAATAGGCACGTGCTGACTGCCTCTCCACTTTTTTTTACATTCTAATTACCCACTATCACTGCATGGCAAATCAAATTTGTATGATTACCAAACATTGAAACCAATGCAGTATGCTGAATTTCATGCCTCACCATACAAATACAATGTGCCTCTAAGCATATAATAAACCTAAAAATGCTCATAGATTAGAATTATTCTGTACTGGATTCCAGTATAACCTCTCCAGCTTTTCCTTGTTAAGACTGACCTAGTGACAATGTGTGGAGTGTGCCCCATTATTTTTTTATCAGATGTGCCCAATGCATACCTAAAAAATAAAATGAAGAAGTACCAACTCAACATAACAAGAATTTAAAATCTGGCATTATCAAATGATGTAGCACTGCCCTGACTACAACATCCCAAAAACTCAGAACTGAAGATGTTGAGTAACGTGGGCAAAACCCAAATCTAAATGCAATTTTATAAATTACTTTTGGGTAGCAAAAACACAACTTGCTCTGTAACTCATAAAAACGGTGGCCTATCAAGGAAAAATTCACTTTAGTACTACGCTGGTATGAGCCTAAATTGCCATGGAAATTTTAAAGTTCAACGTTTTCAACTTTTTGATTAAACCAAAAAAGACAACTGTGCCCCACCTTCCCCTGCTCAAAAAGATTAGTTATATTCTCTCTTTTGTGCACTTGATTTGATTCATTTGCCATTCAACTTGAGGTACACCAAGACAATCAAAATATTAATCTGTGAAAACGACCAGAAGTTGGAGCCGGAGCATTGTATAAAATGAGCTCCTGTGCTGGAGCCACACATGAAAACCAAGAGCTCCGGAGCTGGAGCCATGTTTATAAAAAGAAGAACTATGGAGCCGGGTCTGTGTCATTTTTTCGACACTTATGCAGCCCTGAAATAATCCACACTATAACCGGGCACATATGATCCAGAGTAAAAATGCAAAGGATAAATTGTTTTACCAACAACCTCCAACGATTATCATAATAAATTATAATTTGTAAGAAACTAACAAGTCAATAGTAGGCTAGTGAAGTTAATCCAATGATCGATTAGTGGTTGAGCATTTTTGCCCCCTTTGTTTTTTCACCCCCTTGCCTTTCAAAATCGCCCTCAAGGGGGCGAATCTGCCCACTTTTAGAAACACTGCACTAGATGATACTGCTAGCGACTCCTACTTATAGTCACTGGACTACGATCTATGACACACAAGAGATGTCACATAAGGCGTGGTGTTATAAGCGAAACAAAACAATGTATGAACGAAAACTCCACATTCTAAAAAGTTGAAAATACTTTAGTGTAATGTAACCAAACAAATAACAATGTAAATTTCCACTGAAAAAATGTGAAATCACTCATTTGTGGGCAATTTGCCCACAAATAAGAACCATTGCATTAGAGCAACTTGCTTGTCCCAAACCCATGTGGTTGCTTTGGTAGTGAATGCTGCAATGGTGGCGAGTCAGTGGTAGGACCATGTGGAAGCTTTCAATTGTACCCTTCCATAAATGCAAGCACAAGTCTGCATAGGCTGCAAGCACAGTTTTCCAAATTTTTATTATTACCTGAACAGAAATCAAGCCCTGCATACCAGCTTTAATAGCGTGTGCTCAACTCGTACTTCTTGGTTGGTCTTATACGCAGAACCTTAAATTCCTTACATTGTGAAATTAACTGTGAATGCTTGGAACAGGTGTCACGAAATGAAAAGCAATGGAAGTCATGGTTTGACACTGAAGCACCTGAAGAAGAAATAATCCCTGATGGTTATAATGCTTCATTGGATACTTTCAGAAAATTGCTTTTGATACGATCTTGGTGCCCTGACCGCATTATGCCACAAGCTAGAAAATATATTGCAGAATCTCTTGGTGCAAAGTAATGTATTACTGGTGGTAGTGAAGGTTGTAAAAGTAGAATTGAATATGTCTCTGCTTATAATTTTTATCTCAACTATAGATATTCCTCGAGTTGAACTGTCAATATCTAAAAGATTGACTGTAGCTACATCAAAAATGTACCAAAATTACTGGAAATCTTCAAACACACATATTGAAATTTCTAACGTTTTCTGTCTTGCTTTCTGCTAAATGTTGTGGTTTTTTTAAGAGCATGTTAACCTAGAGATGAGCTTAATGTTGTCAGCTTTCTTATAGAGAAATGTTTCTTCCGACTTTTGTTTCAGTTAAGTTTGCTTAATCTCCATTAATTTTGTTGCCTCAATTAACCAATTTGCTCCCTGTTTGCCATAACATTTTTGAAAGCAAATATAGACTATGCTGATTTTCATTAGTTTCATTGTACTACAAACATATGTTGAATGGTTGATCACCTGTTTTTTTTTATTTTTTAGATATGCAGATGCTGTTATCCTCAATCTTGAAGAAACACATGGGGAGAGCACGACAAAAGTTCCTATGATTTGCTTGCTGTCTCAGGGCTCAGATCCAACAGATCAAATTTCTACTCTTGCTAAAAAGAAAAATTTGGAATGTCGAGCTATTTCTATGGGCCAAGGTGATGTAGTTATTTTTTATTTGATCATCCAGTGCAGTTGTAAACTTGCATTCCACTTTGTTTTGACAACATTTATGTTAGGTAAACAATCGATTAGTGATGACAATATTGCACTTGTTTTGCACTAAAAAAGATTTACCTGTGTTGCCGCATCATGCAGCACCAATAGCAAGTGATCTAGGTAGAATGGGTACAACACTAGCAGAAGGGGGAACCTGGCCAAGTAGGTAATCTTTATTGCTTGTTCATATCTCGCAATGAGCGCTTTGGTGAGCTTGCCACAAAAGTTTGGACCTCGACGCAGCTATCGGTCAGCTCTAGGCTCGAGCTCCATCTGAAGCTGGGAGAGGTGTGAAACTTGGAAGTCGTCAAGTTATAATAGGAGCAATGCAGTACTACGAGAATAGTGAACCTGGTTGAGCAACGAATGCCTATTGTTGGTGCTGCTGCAACACCAGTGGCAGATTAAGGGGGGTGCTGACTGGGCTACAGCCAGGGGCCCCACTCTATAGCGAGCCCCCAATCTCCAAGTCAGCAAAACGTATAATAATACACTATACGTTGTAAAAGATGCCATCGCCAATTGGAGCTGATAAGTAGGCGCTCTGTGCTCACTCATTGAAATTGCTTCGTTGACATAAAAATAATTGATTCCTTGGCGTGTGGTCTTGCTGACACTCACAAGCAAGTTACCTGTAGTACTCCAAGGTCTAAAAAATTCCGCTTGTCTTGTTTTGGTTTCGGATGCACATGCAGTATCCATATCATTTGAACAACGGCCCTACAGACAGCCCCAACGGAAATTGTGACCTTGTTAAGTGGTGTCAAGTTTCTCAACAATGGTGAAAGTAATTAGATTTTAGCTTAGGATAATGACTCATGGTATTAAAGGCAGGACTGCCAGAGTTGGTAGTTTATTACCAATTCTGGTACTATTTACTTCCAAGATGCAAGTTTGGAAATTTTGGTATATACTAACTTTTATGTGAATCGCCATTATTTGGTACAATTCCTGATAATTGACTTAAAACAGAATAAACGCAATAATAATAAGAAAAGTCGGCAGATACACTTAAAAACGTCAACTGATAACAAGATCAAGCATGCCCTACTTCTGTTTACATTTTGTTCAAGTAACTCTAAGCTTGCTCATGCTGAACTCAATGACTCATTCGATCTTTGACTTCAGTAAGTTGTTTAGTAATAAGCTACAGTAAGATGTGCTTTTAGTTAAGAATTTTGTTTAGTAAGATAACTCATTTCGATTTTTACTCATTCGATTTTCGACTTTAGTAAGTTAAGATGTGCTTTCAGTTACGAATTTTGTTGAGTGCCATTTTATATTCCAGGTGCAATAAAAAATTAAGAACAATTCAGGAGTGTTATGTCTTATGAATGAACATAAAACCATAGGTAACAAGTGAAAGTGAGTTTCACAATAGCTATGGATAAGTAATTGCATGCTCCTGTTTTTACTAATAGTCTTATTGATTTGTCCTTGATTGTGAACAGAAAAACGAAACACTGAGTTGTAATGAGCACAATTATTATTTTTACCATATCAATTTGGGACATGTCAAACTGGGCTATTATTGGTAGGTACGGTTAGTTTTAAGATTTAGTTAGTGTTATTTTGGTGGGGAATCTGGTATGGAAAGCTGATTTTTCTGAATAATTTATAAAGAAAATTTATCTACCCCGCAAATGTCATTTGTATATGTATATACAGTGGAACTCCGCTAGCACAACTACCCACTGGACGGCATTCGATATTGGTTGTTTGCGGAGCTGGAGTGGTTGCGTCACACTTGAATACCAGAGATTTCGTGTATTATTGCGATCACTTCATTCCTACAATTCTTTCCTTGATTGAAAGTTATTTAGCTCTGCCTTACGTGCTGCCATAGCCTATCGTTACTGTACTATAAAATAACACAACGGAAAAAGTACGAATTCCAGAAAAGTTTGCAGTATCAGTTTCTTACATCCAGGGGCTTAAAGGGGGGGTGAAATTCTCCAGGCGCCGAGTTGCTACGGGGGTACCAAATCACTGCGGGGCACCGAATGGCTGCGGGGATGACAACAATGTCACAAGTACTTTCTTAAATTCAGAACATTTGTTTCCAAAATACCTCACTTTTGAACCTGGGGGCGCCAAACTTGCTTCTTGCCCCAAATGCCATATAACTCGTTACGTCCAGGTGGTTATGTCACATTGGCACTTACTATGCTTGCACTCATGCAGGGGCGTAACAAGGTTAGATGTTTTATTGAAAGTCTGCTTGGTATATTAAATATTTATTGATTGGCGAATGCCATATCTCTGAATACAAATTTTGAAACAACATGAAGAATGCAAAATATGCCAAGCTTTGGGAAATTTTCCAAATTATCTTTATGCTATCTCATGGCCAAGCTGCTGTTAAGAGGGGTTTCTCGATCAACAATGAGCTTATGGTGGAAAACATGAAAGTGGAGTAATTAATTGCTGGTCGTTTTGTGTATGACACAGTGAAGAGCAGTCCTGTTCATTTCAGTGAAATTCCACTGACCCCCATATTGTAATGAAATGTTCGAGCAGCGAGGATGAGATATCAATTACATATAGAAGATCAAAGGAAACTCACTGCTGAAAGTGAAAAGGCTAGAAAGAGGAAAGATGAAATCCGTGCAGTTGAACCTAAAATAAAGTTATTAAAAGAAAGCATAGCATCCATGAACCAAGAGGCAGGTGCATTAGCCGTGCAAGCTAAAAAAAGCACAGTTTTATTTTACTGGCTTAGTCCAACACTTTTAGACAAATAATTCATGAAGGCGAAGCAAATGAGCAAAGTCTTTGTGAAGAAGCACGCAGTTTGAAAGAGAAGCTAAAGTTTATGGAATAAACAAAATATGAAGTAATTAATTGGATTGGCTGACAACAATTTCATAAAATTGGGGCTGGTTTTGTTTAAATTCAAAAATAACGACTGCTTGCTGCTGTAGGTTACAAGCTGTATTAGCCATGCCACACTTGATCTTCAAAAACAGCTTTCATAGCATGGGTGAAATATCTATAATAAGCATCATAATTCTTAGATTGTTGTTAGGCAATGGTTGCAAAGTTAGTTTTTCTAAGCAAGAAATAGTTGATGATGATGCTAGATTTGCTGTTGAAACGTTCTGCAACTTTTTGTTGGCTTTATATTTCTGCAGAAATGATTCCACTCCCAAATCTACAGTATATTGTGCAAATATGTTATGTTTTAAGACAAGGTGTGGCCAAGTTGATACATCTGTTAACCCTATGTTCATGCAATAAAATGTTTTCTACCTGAGATTCTTAAGATGCTAAATTCTTTCCCACCTGAATAAAAATCAAGCTTTATCCATCTTTTTGTAGCCTCAGTGAAGTTTGTGAATAGTGGGATGTACACTTTGTACAGTGTTGCTGCACGCCCTTAGTTTTTATTATTAACTTGGTGACAGCCAAGTGTGATAGTAAGATATGGAGTTTTGTCAATGCTTTGCGACAGAGAGGTTGATAATAGTAAGGTACATACTGTATCTTGTAAATACTGTGTGACAGCGACACTATGACAGTAAGCTTAATAGTGAAGTGCAGCGTTTATTTTTCTGCAAATTCTTTTTGTAGCCTCAGTTAAGTTTGTGAACAGTATTATGTACAGTGTTGTTGCATGTGCATATTTTTTACTATTAGCTTGAAACATTGACAGCCAAGTGTGATAGTAAGACAGGGATTTAGTGAATGCTTTATGACAGTGAAGTTCATAATATTAAGGTGTGTACTGTTTCTTGTAAATACTTTGTGACAGCGACACTACAACAGTAAGCTTGTAATAGTGAATGCAGTGTTTATTTTTTTATTTCCCTGGAAATTCTTTTCTCTGTTTTATTATGTATAGGTAACTTAGCATGCCAATGGCTAATCATGAGAAGAAATGAAACATTTTACTTTGAATACTTTCAAACACAATGTTAGTAATCGTGTAACTAACTGACTCTCTTCTAAGAACCATTGATGACGTTCTCCCACGTCAGTTTTGTGCCCTAGGTCAGTACAGAAAACCCGCACCCTCCAGGCAAAAATTTTTTTTCGAGTGCAATCTACTAGACTGGACGATCCGTTTGAGTCGTTGAACAGCTCTCTAGCGCAATCGGTGGAGGAGCTAGGGCGTTGGTAAGGCAACCGAAAACTGCTGTTTTTTTTGCGAAAATTGCCAAAATCACCCAGACGCCAAGGTGTTAGGAGTATGCCTTATCAGAAAAATACGGTAATGTTCAGTTTTGTCATTAATACTCAAGACAAAGAGAAGCTACTCTTTCAGCAGTTCCATTGCTTGTATGACTTATTCAATGCGGCTGGTCGAAATCAGCCCTTTGATAATTGGTATTAGTCTAGTGCTTTAGCTTCAGTGATACAACATATGATCATTTAGTGTGTTATTGTAAGTCTTGCTTTAGTCTTTCATCATTTCCGCTGTAAGGTTTTGCTTGCTATTTACAGGACTGAAGATGCATGGTTAAAAAAAATCAGATATTGTATTGTATTGTGCAACGTCTTCACTCCCACACGCAAAGCGCTAGGTTTTAACATGCATCGCAGTAAAGAGAAAAGAAAACGCAAGTACACGAAAGAAGACCAGGATGTATACATGGCGGTAGTATAGAGTATACGCTTGATGGCGCTAATGCAGTTACTTTACTTTGTTGAAACACAAGCTTTTTGAGACACTTTTTAAAGCACACGCATGAAAGACGCCATCATGATTATTATAATAAAGAACTGTAATGATTTCCAAGTACATTGATGTATAGAATGCATGGGGGAGTTGGAGGCTGCCAAGGACCAAGGGTCATCTAGGCTGCAGACCTCCATAAACGAAGCTGCTTTCAGTGTAAAGGGAACAGTGTGTAATAGTTGGTATGTCTTTTACTCTGGGTATAAAGTGTATTATGTGTAAAACGGTTATACGGTAAATTGAAGTAAAATGCGTTGCAGGCAAGGAAAGCCACCAGAAGAAAACGGTTGAAATTTGTCATGTTAAACATGTACTGTGTTTATACATTGAAAAATATTTGTGACTGCCAAAGAGGAAATGCGTCAAAAGCTTTAGACCACTGCAACATCGCAATAGTTTCACGAGATTTAAGCAGGTTGAGAACCAGTTGCGCAATCATGCTTTGCGGAAAAGAACTCATTAATACATTCGTGGGAAAGGAAATGCATTTGTTTAGTAGGTATCGCACAACTTCATACACTGGTTTGATGAGACCAGTTTCTGTGAATGCATCAGAATCATAGCGATGTAATGCATAGCAGAGACACTTCATGATTTGACACATCCCACTGTAGTAGCGATGCGTAACTAAATCAATCCACTTACTTTATGTACAACATTAAATAAAAATACAAAACATGGTTCTAGTAGCTGAGTAGT
>Ga0210059_1003460_pt1 | contig 25250 bp, 14 predicted proteins | sample Ectturendosymbi2_FD_188042 | JGI IMG/M metagenome (GOLD analysis project Ga0210059, IMG submission 188042) | Ecteinascidia turbinata endosymbiont from Florida, USA - Sample 2 (SPAdes) (version 2) | ecosystem: Host-associated > Tunicates > Ascidians > Unclassified | place: Key West, Florida... | reverse complement strand
CTTTTTTCATTGAAGGTTGAGAGGTTGCGAAAAGCCGGAAATTTGGGAACGCTGTTGTGCATTATTGATGGCTTCGAGATACTGTTATGGCAAAGCACTTAGGGTCAATTTGAATCAGCTTAATGCCGTGGAATCCCCAACTCGAAACGTCAGTGACTCACTCTTTTTTGACGTGTGCGGCAGAACCTCCATGAAACACGGAGATCGCTTTGCGAATTCCGACGTCAGTCTGGGCAAAAATTAAGCTCCTGAAGTTCCCCAATCATCAGAAAACCACACTTTTTATCCCCAAGAAAGTGGCAAGAAAAGGCATGGCCAATAAGTTGGGGGTGAGGTTCAGCTGCAGGAGCTGCCAGAATGGAGAAATATGTCCCACTTGCATATTCGTTCACCACACCAAAACTGACTGCATTGCAGGTCTAAAGAGTTTAGTCGGCCTTCACAGGAAACTATTTGATGCATATCTGGAGCCCTGTCGGGTTTCACCGCTCCGGAACAGTGTGGATCTGGGAACACGACTAAATGATATTCCAGCTTCTAAAAATTGCAGAACTGCGCCCCATCACCGATTCCTGTTCAGTGACATGGCCAAGACTCTCGCTCAGCAGGCCTGATCCTTGCCCGTTGCTGGTTTTGGAATATTTCTCTAACGTTTTCTTAAACGCGTTTTTGACGTTGCACGTTTCAACTCACGCTTCAAGTTATGTTCAAATAAAACCACAAGTTAGAGGACGCGCAATGATGCAACGGCGCTGTTATCAGCGCTGTTGAATTAAAAGCACAGGAATTTTTCGGAAATTTTACAAGACTAAAGTTCAATATCACTGGAAAAGAAAACACCACAACCAACTTTATTATTCCAGGCATTGGACTTGGGCACCAAACTTTTATAAATGCTGCTTGTTGGCTCCAACTTGACATTGCTCGATTTGCTGTTGGCACTATTTCTCCTTTCAGAAGCTAAGGCTTTGTGAATAAGAGGTTTTCCTGAAACAGAAGCACAAACGCGTGACGCTACAAGCACAAACTTCTTTTGACTGGACAACTTACTCAATAACATCAACAATATTACGTTGCAACTTTTACCCACAAGCTAATTGAACTAAAGAACAATAAGTCGTATAATGCAAACGTCGCTCTGAGTTCAAGGACGAAAATCGCAGAAAAATATCTATTTGGTATGATGACATACAACGTAGTCAAATCGTGAGACGATAGAACAATGTACAATAGATGATGAAACTCAAACAAAACATACTCCACACGTTATCGGGTTGGGTTGTGATGCAGACCAAATTTCTTTCAGCAGCTCCAAGAGACGGAAATTCTACATCGCGGTTGGAAGTGCTTGAGCTTCCATTGGCTTTAAGGACATCAGGCGTTCTGTCAAAATCGAAGGAATGAAGCACATGGGATAAAAACATCCAGGGCTGTGGAGTTGGAGTGTCGAAGAAATTTTAGGTCAATGGAGTCCGAGTCTGTGAAATCGTCTTGACTCCGACTGATTTCAGATTGCTTTGGAAATTTGTAACACAGACGAAATCGGTTGATCGCATATCGAATTTGTGAGACTTAAGCGATTATGCAATAAATACGTCTAAGCGATTTTCTTTAGAAAAAGGATTAATTGCAAATAGATTCTGCAGTTGGGAATGTGTATCGGTGCTGCTTTCAAAAAGTTATCGCATTCCTTGGTAGAATGAAAACACATGTCGGAATGGGACAGTCTGTTATTTGAGCAGCGTATATTAAAAAAAGCCAAGTCTTAATTCCACTCAGTCTCCTGATCTGAAAAGATTTGGCAAAACAGATTATACCATGACATTTGATGCATGTGTCCATCATAGCTGAGTTTTCAGGATTAACCTGACGACACCTTTTGCATACATGACTGGTAACAGAAGAGCTTCTTACCGGTACAACAAATAAATAATATGTGGAACTGCTCTTAAATTTTGGCACAATCACCATGCGGGGGAAATGGATTGATTTTCAGGTGCAAGCTTGTTGGGTTCATCATCCATCAAACAAACAATATCATATACAGTTTAAATGTAGTCGTATACGGATTTCGTGATCAATAAAGAAAAGATGGTGAACGTATTTACTATCACGGGCCCCATGAATTGTGGAATATCGCTTGGCGGGCCGCAAAAATTAATTATTTTTTCTTAAAATTACACATTTATCTTCCAAGGGAAAACAAGAATAAAACTATGTCAAAGTGCGAAAGAGACTTTTACTGTCTACGCGTCTGCTTATCACGAAGTTTCGCCTCGACGCGATGTTGTGTTCAAACTTGGGCAAAGAAAATTCTGATGCAGGTTATATGCAATGCTTACACAAGCCACAGGTGGAAGTACATAGAAGCACACCCAAGGCTTTTAGAAAACCACACTTTGCACCCGCGCATACCCGCATTTATGGGGCGGGCGCGGGATAAAAAAATTACTTGTGCGAGTAGCCGAAGGTTGACCCAATACAAATGAAAGTGACATAAGCAAGAACTTCAACGCTACAGAGAGCTTGTGGGATCATAGATTGGAGTTTGCAGCTCTCAGTTATCTTGCAAGAAACACGTTCTGCGTGATGGCAACCAGCGCTGCTAGGGCACACTGAACAAGTGTTCAGTATGGCTGGGCTTGTCGTCAACAGCGGATGAGCAAATTTAATGAGTTCGTCAGAACTTCCACGGAACAAATTGCCACTGGCGACGAAACACTGCATGAGTTTTTAGTGTTTTTCAGACACACAGTGGTGCAGGTTTGGAACGGAAACAGTGCGGAGCGGGAGGATGCGCGGAAAAAATTCAAGGAGCGCAGGCCTACGCGGGAGACAGCCCATTGCATGTACTGACAGAAACATCTGCGACCATGTCCTAATTTTACACTGATATTTGATGTTTAAACGTAAGTAATGAAGTTGAATTTTGATTCACCTGCTATTCCCAAATGAACTCCATTTCTTGTTGTTTTGAGAATGGTTCACGAAGGATTCCACTGAAATAGAAATGTCGGCTTAAGAATATTGGCGAGTCTGTTTCTCAAGAACATATGACTATCTTGGTGTTGCTTCACAGATTATTTTAAACGCAAATATTAGCACAACTGACCTAGCGCAGAATGGTAATTATTTTTTTCTGCAAGATGAACTGCACTCTATTTCGCAGAAATGTGGCAAAGTTTCACTATTGTTAAGTGCTTTAGTGGAGTCAACCAGCGTCACTCCACTTTCATTGCTGCGCTATGACTTGGATCAACTTATCCTAACTTTCAGTTCATTTGAGGTTTTGTGCTGCAGTTGGATCAAGCACAAATAGTTCTTATATAAGTAATCGATTCCATATTTGACAACGCAGCTTCAGCCTTGATACATCTTATACACATAGAATCCTAACACGGTATGGTGTTAAAAAAATGATTACATTTTCTTAAAGCATGCCAAGTTTAGGAATTACTTTCAGCTGTTCTCTTCATTAATTTGCAGAAGCTTTTTGTTTTGTTGTTCTAGCAAAAGTTGTCATGCATTTCTTCATAAAGATGTGTTCGGGTTGATGACGCGCTTGTAACTCTATGTGGTCTACGTTGTTCCTACATTATAAATGTGCGATGGCGGCGTTGAAAACACACACTACAAATTGACGAATGAAACAACTTCAAAATGATTATTTCCCCGATAAGCAACTGAAACGCTCAACTTCAACTGCGGCACATTTAGTATCACTAAATTGTGGTAGGACAGGCATTCGAATTTCTCAGGTTTGCTATTAATACATATTATGCACGCTTTACAGAACCTAGGCGAGGTGATCTAGGAATCTATAATTTTTAATCTGATTTTGGTGACGGCAATGGCGGCAGGCCGAAGCCTGAAATTTGCTTCTTGGCGAGGCGGCTGAGTTGAGTGCTGTTGCCCATGGAGCGCTACGACGATTCACGCAGTGGCCGTGAATCGAACAACCAACCTTGCGATTGTGAAGCGAACACTTTACCACGGAGCTATGAAAGCAGAAACAGTAGCATCATGCCATGCACTTTTAGCTCCAACATACGCATTAGTGAACCGTGTAAATATAACAAGCCATTCCATCTTGAAAACAATTTTGAAAACAGGCAAACCAGATGCCTTGGTGGCGGTAAACAGTATCTACTACGGCGGTATGATTAATACAGTGATACCAGTACCTGCATCATCATCATTAGATTCATTTTGAAGAGAGCCGCCATCAACAGAGTGGAAACGAGAAACAGGTTTTCGAAAGTTGTTAGGACTACGTGTCACTCTTGCCGGTTGTTTTCGGTGCTCACCAATTCCAGACAACTGCCTTTCTCTGTCTATCGCACTGCCAGAGCATGAACGTAAAGCAGGAGGACTCCGATCAGCAACTTTACTAAATTTCTGTGGACCGTAATTCAAATGTCAAAAACACTTAGAAATTTACACTTCGAAAGGGAAATTTCTCACACACACATCAAAAAAACTCAGAAGTCCTACAGTCTCAGGTTGCAGTTTACTTGGAATTTCCATGGAAAAAAACAATGTTTCTTTGACAGGTCAAGTTTATGAAATGGCTTGTAACTCACAACGACAGATGGGTTTACTGAATGAATGCTCTACCAGGCTTATGTATACCTCAAGAAAGCAACTATGGCAAAAAATAAACATGCATATAATTCAAGCACAACTTGCACTATCTAAACAACAAAGCAGTAAATGTAACTGATACCATTTAAATAAAAGCAAAAAATGCCAGCTCAGTAGGTGAAGTATATAATTGGTAAACATCACACTGCCTCATTTTTGCTTCAATAATTTAAGTTTCAAATTTTAAAACAAAAGATAATTATGGTTTTAGATTGACCAAGAATCAAATGTTCCAAAACATTTCCTTTCACCTGATTTAAAAATATACAACCATTATTCACCCAAATATTTTGAAAAAAAAACGAAAAAACAAAGTGAATTTTGATGCTGGAAACTTTTGATCTTTCTGTAAGCTGCTCTGCACCAGAGCACATATGCAGTGGAAACCACTTAATAGAGCACACTCGGGAATAGCAAAACCTGCTCTAATAAATGGTTGCTCTTTTATCCAATGAGAACTTTTTGCAATAAAAATAGGGTGTCATTCACACTAGGAGTTCACCAATACACATATCAATGTCAGGGTACTTTATTTTATTCTCGTTGTGAGCACTGTACACAGTTTTTAAAAAAGAAATGTATTTTTGCAATATTTTTGTCATTATGTATTGCACAGTAGCTGTTGTGGTGGACACTGTTCACTCTTGCCCCTCTTCAGCACAAAAGAACTGGTCTATTTTTGATTGTTTTACTTCATTTTTACGCTAACTGCGTGCAAGCCATGGTGCTGGTACACGTCTAACTGCTGTAATAAGTGGTGTGCCTACTCTGATAAGTGAAGAATTTATGAGGAAAAAGATTGGATCGTTTTTTTTTCAGCCAAAACTGCTTGAATAAGCGGTTTGCTCTATAAACCAATGCTCTATTAAGCGGTTTCCACTGTATTACAACTTAACTGAAGATCCTATTTGAAACTGGAGACAGTGAGCAGGCACCACACTCCGCTGCCTTCTTAGACTTTTTCAACTACTAGCAATAAAAAATACATATGTTGCATAACAACAGTATGTATGGTTACTACATAATGTACCAAAACACAAACATATAGGGTAGAACATCTACTTTGTACAAAACTGTGCATCAACATATACATACCTTATTTCCCGAATTAAAATTTAACCATGCAGGTGCAAAATCTATTGTTGGTGGAGGAGCCCTTGCCATGCTTAAGCATGGGGCATGGTTACCCCAATGCTTTCGAAATGTTTCAGCACCAGTGATTCACAACTATATCTTTAACAGCCAAGCATTGCAAATAAGTAGGATACAAATGTGCTTGGAAAACCAAACAACTTATGACTGGAAGTGGATGAGGTTGTTGATATCTCTAGCAAGTTTACACATGCACCAAATGAAACACAACTGTTCTTGAGTGAAGTTTAGCTCGTTTGCAACACTTCTCTTTAGCACTCAGTGACTGATGTTGACAAGGTAGCAAGATATGATCCAGGTCTTGTTTCAACAATTCACAGATTTGAACCAACAGAAAGCAGTGGTTATAATGCCTTTTTCAAAACTCCAAAAGGAGGCAGCAATAGCATGAATTTCAACTTCCAAATGCCTTTTTCTTTCAGAAGTAATTGTGTTAGTAATCTCACTATTGAATAATATCCAGTGTCATAAGTAACTTAAACAATCAGAAGTGTATAAGCTTAATCTGGAATATTTTCAAAAAAGCAAACATCACTTAAAAAGTCAACAATTCTATCACAAAGTCTGTACTGCTTGTTTTACATATTACAAACAACACTTCCAGTACCAGGGCTTTTCCCAAGAAATCATGTTGGGTACAGGGAAGGTTTTGACATTTATCACACTTACATGTGGACCAGCAGCAGAAGCATTAAGCATAGAAAAATAAATATTTCTATCATTTTTGCTAGACATAACTGGCATCAAACAAATGAAAAACTAAAAACGAACAGCCCCATAAACAAAACACAAACTCATGTGAAGAAGTAATCTAGAAAGAAGATTTAATAACACATGAAATGTTCCCCTGTTTACGGTATTATGAGTAGTCTGCACACAGCTGCGAACAAGCAACAGTGGTGTCTAACAACTGACAGCACCACACATACTTTCTCTTGCAATTTACCTGTGTCATGTATGGTAGCTGCAAGCATTGCTTTTAAAGCAGTGGTTCTTAATGGAGTCCCCAATGAAGGATCTGGGGCTTCCAGGAGGAATACCATTGAAGTGTTTTCTTTTTTAACCCTTTCATTAAGCACCTCCTTGGCAGGTTGCACTGCACAGACAAGGGGTCCCAAAGCCAGTATCCTTTAGGAATAGGAGTCCTAGGGTGGGAAAGGTTGAGAAGCACTATTTTAGAGTCTTTGGTATGATGCAACTAGGAAGTAAATTCAGTTTTCCTACTTAACAAGTGCATTCTCTACCACTGTATCCCTCAGCCAGTGGCAAAGGTGGCATAAATATTGTACTGTACAAAGTTTCAATAATAACTTTGAATGCTTCGAGCAAAATGGTGTGCTGTTTCCACCTCCATGGAATAGTATGAAAAAATGACCTCTAAAACACCCAACATCACCTGGAAACTTTGGTTAGATTGCAGCTTAAAAAATAATAAAACCAAACTTATTAAGTCCTAGGAAAGTTTGTCTTGGAAGCATAAAAATCTCATGTCTCTGCCTTGCCCTTTTACAAACAATAGTGGGCAAACATTTCTGATGTTCATCTTGGACAAAAGCATCCTGGTTATGACAACAACAAATATAATTCATTTCCACACAAAATATTCCATCACAAAGCATGTGAAAGACATTACATTTGCTTCTTTCCTTACGATCATCTATGCTTTTAATACTGTAGCATGTTGCCATGGATTTAATATGTAATTAGAGATAGACTGATATATCAGCTGATATTTGGGTTTTACGAATAAGTCAGTATCGGCCAAAACAGCCAATTTGAATGGCTGATTTTATCGGCCTTAGTATGTGTTGACAAAACACTGTTATATTTCTCACACATCCAGGCAATTTGCGCAAGAAAGCACAATGAAGCAAGTCACGATAGTTATCTTGCAAAAAAGGTACTGTTTTTTTGGAAAAATGTTCAGATTTGGCAATAATTAATTGAATGCCGTACTGTACCAACTTTAACTTCGTTGATGCTCCATTTTGTACTTTCTTTTCATTGTTCACCATATTAACTTCCAAGCATTGTTTTTGCTTTTTTTGTTGTAAGCACTGAAATCAATTTTCTTTCATTCAGTGTTATGTTCTTATTGCGTTGTTAATTTTAACATTGTTTTTTTGAGGGCACCGCATTTATTCATTGCAGACAGTGTATACTATGCTAACAAGTCAATCAGCGTAATTAAAAATCATATCAAAATATTGAAATTGTTGCAATTTGAAACAGTTTAGCTCATAAATCCTGATTTTTGAAGTTTTTTGAAAAAAAGGTAAGGCATAGAATACATTATATTTTTGATAATGAAGCAGAAAACAATATTTAAAAATTTTGTAAATATTGGTTATCGGTCCATGAATGGCTGATATATCGGTATCAGCCCCATAAAAGCCATATCAGTCGATCTCTATATGCAATGATGGTGAACTCTTGCTACTTTAGCTCATTCATAACATTTTACCAGTAGCGACCTCCCATGAACTAATGCTATGCTGTGTAAACAAATCCAGCAATTCAACTCATTTACATGTACTTGTAGAGTAGCAGTGTAGTGGTTCTGAGGGTAGCTAGCACATACACACATATCGTATTACCCCACGAGTCTCCTGACTACATTGGCGTACACTGAATCAAACATTCGCACAACTTTTATTTTATTCATGCCTAGCAGATATGCATGTGTGACCAGTTAACTTCCTCATATGTATGACAGATTAAACTCCGAGTGGGACTCCCGCATTCAGGAGTTATTGTGAAACAGTTCAATACAGTTTGACTTCCTAAGTTTTGCTTCATTTAATAAGCCTTATAATACAGTGCGCCTTATGATCTGAGAAATACAGTGATAGCACAGGTCTAATGATTTCATTAAGACAGAAATGGCTGTCAGTCCACACCAGGAATAATATTAGCACTCTTGCGATGGGGTTATACCCAAAACATATTACTGTTGATTGGTGTGGCACAGGCACAAGGTTAAACACAAATAATAAATGCCAGAGCAAACACCACGAACAGGCCTGCAGTAAACTAATGCAGTGTTCTTCAACCTTTTTGCTGAACCTTCCGTGAATGTTTGTGCTGCTCATGGAACCCTATGGCATAGAGTTTTGTAACACAAGCCACAATTCAAAACAGCTGATAAATAGATTTTTCAATGCAATTCATAGTGGCAAGGATACTGTGAAACAGTGGTATTGCAACAAGCGCATAGAACTGTAGTTGCAGATTTTGTCCCAAGAAATTATGGTCTCTTTCGGCAGAACCCCTGGCAGCCACTCACGGAACCCTGAACAAACGAACCTGAACTTGAGTAGCCCCTTCAGATCACATAGTGTATAAATTGCCATTGAATTTCAATTTTATGAAAATCAGCATGTCCCCAATTTTATGAAAACCAATCCCCTAATTCTGTGATCTTCAACATGAGCTAAAGCGCCCCGAGAGCAATTTTATGAGTTGTGGGAGCAACTTCAGTTTCCAGGGGGAAAATTTCTACAGGTTGAAACACACTAAATTATTGAACTGATTTAAAAAAAAACATTATTCGTTACTTTGGAATCAAAGCATTTGATGCACTTTCGACTCCATGGTTCATACCAAAGGTTATAAAACACATATTGGACTGCGCACGTAACAATCAAAGTAACATCGATCTGTATAGGGCGATCCACGCAAACGTCAATCACAGTGTATTTTTTCAAACTAAGCTCAAACATATTTTATTGATAAATCCTACAACTAGAAGCTCTGAAGTTTTTCTTTTTGTATCTGGAACACATGTTATGCACAGCAACATCTAGTAGTGACATGTGGAGAATAGTGGACAGTGAATAAATCTGAATGTGTTAAAAATGCAGAGTTTCCTTCTAAATTTTTTTGATGTTGATAAAACTTTTTCACAATTACTTTTTGGCGCATCATTGAGTGCAAGAGATATGTTGTGTTCTTCAATGCTTGAAATTTCCATCTTGCATGTTAGTACAGCTTTACTGGCAAATATTTATGTCACACACGTCACGTTTTCTTGCGTTAAAAAACGTTTTACAAGTCACTTCTTGATTGTATTTCAAATAATCTTTAATTTACCTCTACTGAACACATTTATCCCAACCCTTTAAGTCGCGCATGCGCCACTTTTTTTGCAAAGGTTTGCAACACTTCAACTCGCCAGCCAATTGAGCTAGAAAGCTGTTCAAACCATCTGCGGATTCAACAAGTCTTCTTGTTGAGATTGATGAAAAATTTTTTGTTTTGTGTTTGGGGTTCTCTGGGGAGGACGTCGCAAGTGGGTTGCTTTTGCATTTTTTTGGCCAACTTTACCCGGCCCTGGGTGCCAATCCAATGAGCCAATTTTTTTGCTCAAAGCTTTTTTGGAAACTAGACCACCATGCAAGTCTTTATAGTCCTTGATTGTCATTCCACCATACCTGGAACCAAAATTACGGCCCAAAAACCAACAAGTGGTAAAATCTCTACCTTCACAAACACTAACATGGGGTGCATTACACCCATACTATATATGGCCATAACTCACCACCAGACTATGCTAGAGAGCTGTTCAAGCCCTCTGAAGACTCGTAAAGTCTTGTAGTTAAGACTGAAAAAAAAATTTAACACTTTGGCGTCTGGTCGTTTTTGGGGATTTCCGAGAAAAAAGACACCGAAACGCACATGTCTTTGTGTGGGAATTTCTCCGGTTCGGCAAGCGCTATTGACCTGTTCAAAGTCTCAAAAGATGCGGCAAGTCTTGTAGCTTGCACTCGAAAAAATTTTTTTGGTTGGGGGATGCGGATTTTTTGTGAGTGACGTTATAAATGGAGGACTTTTAGGCCACCTTGGCCAACTTCACCTGGCCCTAGTTAGATGGTATTTTTTCGCTGAAGTTTTTATTGGAAATTAGGCTACAATCCAAGTCTTTTGATACTTTGGATGACCTGCTGGGGTTTCAGGTTCAAAAGTTATGATCTAAATTAATAAAAATATTTGACTAATTAGCTAATTAATTAATTTGTTTATTTAGATCATAACCTTTGACCCAGAAATGATAGAAAGTCGATCAAAGGCTCAAAAGGCTCGGACTCGAGCATAGTTTCCAATGAAAACTTCAGCGAAATACTTTGGCCTAGCGGTTGGGCCCTAGGCCAGGAAACATGAGCCAAAACAGCCCCAAAACTATTTCACTTATGAGGTCACTCATAAAAAATCCCCAATCCCCAACCAAAAATTTTTTTTCGAGTGCAGACTAGAAGATTGGCCAATCCATTTTGAGCCCTTAAACAGCTCTCTAGCGCAATCAGCGGAGGAGGTATGGCATTGGTAAGGCAATCAAAAACTGCTGGCTTTAGGCTGAAATCTAGGTACGAATATATCGTAGGCCGGCTCTCGAAGTGTTAAGCTTGGGATGTCAGGTTTTTTCTTGATGTTACATAATGACAGGATATTTATTGTTCATGCATATTTGTTTACATTTGGATGATGTCATCATCCCTTAGGAGTCGACCAATCGAGCCGCTTTTGTGGCTGAAAGTTTTTTTGGATTCTAGGCTATAATATGAGTCTTTACAGCCTTTGATCTAGTCAGCACTGAAATTGATAGGTGTAAACTGACAACAAGATTTAACAGTAAAATGAAATTTGCAGATTTGCTTTGTGTTATTGTGGATTTAATAATAAGGTTAGTTTTCCTACGGTTTTAACAGCAAAATAATAATTGATTTGTTTTGTTAGGGTAGCAATCCTGCTTTGTATTCTTAAAAGTTTTTCCAAATGATTGCCTGGATCTGTATGATGTTGATCATGATGCTTTAAGAAAATGTTAACATTTTGTGAACTATGCCTGTTTCCAACTTTTTTCAATTGCCTACTTTTGCTCTATTTTTTTTGTTCTTTTGGACACAAGTAAATCAAGGTTGCTAATTTAGATTTTTCTTTTCTTCTTCAATCTCAGCTGTTTTGCTTTCAAGTGCTTGTGCTTTTTCATGTACTGAGCTTTAAATCTTTAAATTCATGACTAATTGCTGCCTAATTTTTTGTTTTTGTCTCCCTTTTTCTTTTAGGACAAGATTTGCAACTTTGCCTATTCTGCAAATTAGCAGAACGTAAGTGGTTAAAGTAGTCACATGACAAGTTTGGAATGCATGACCTGCCTAGTTAAGGTTTGTGATGTCTGCAGCAGCTCAGTCTGGACAATGAGAAAGTATTGGCACAGTTTCAGTGGTGACATCCTGAAAGTGGCTTCTTGTCTACCTTGTGTAGCTGTAGGTTAATCTTTTAACTGTAAACCCCTTGTCTATTTGCATATCATACTTGTCCTGTGACCAATTCAACCAATTGTGTTCAACTAAAGGCAAAATAACACAGCTTTTGCCTCATGAGGCAAAATAGACACTATCATAAACATATGTATTCAGCAGCCAAGTGTTTTCTACAATAAACAGTGGGCATTATGATTTTACAAAAAGTCTTCTTAAAAGAACAAAAGAATAGTTGGCACCACAAAAAAATTGCAGCACTTCACTTATTCCAATTGACTAATCTTTACTGTGAAACAATTTTTTGCTTGTAAGTTGCTCATGCTAAACTACCCTTCTTTTGCACTTAATAGTCCACCTGTCATTTTCTAATTAAAAAACTAATAAATGGCTTGAATTACTTCTAGTATTTGCTTGCAAATGTGATGGTGTTGCAAGAATAACTACTCTGGTGTTATTGAGGCACACGTTTTATTGTCGAGAGGTGCCAACTCACCAATGTCTGAAAATGTGTGTGAAGAGGTTAATTGCCCTGCCAAGTAAAGGGGCCCTACCTCACAGAATTCTTGTGATATGTCACTGCAGATAAAAATTCACTTCTAAAAAATGTCACACATGTCACATTTTTAAAAATAAAATACAGAAAATGTCATGTTGCAGAAAAAATTTGTTTTTCAAAACAAGTAATTATGAAGTAGTTTGCCCCTGACAAAGTAAATTTCAGAAATGCCCCAAATAAAAATTTTTTAATTATCTTTAAAAAAATTGTCAAAATGTCACACACGTCACTTATGGAATCACCCTATAATACTGCACTGCAACAACTATCCAAGACCACTGAGATTGTCACTGTTTGGTACTCAGGTCTCACAACGATCATGAATGTTCAGGTATAACCCAATCGTTACATGATCAACATCACCAAAAGGGCAGCAAGCAATAACATTTTCCAGCCTGTATACATCAGCACATGGGGTTTTGGATGTTTCTCATATAGTATGAGTTAATTAGTTCTATTATATTGATGGTGGTTTAAAGCAGCTATATCTAACCCAAAAGGCTTACTGAACCAAAAATTATGTCAACATCTTAACCAGGGCCGCACTTTGAATGACTTACTTTGATCTCAGCAAAACAAATTTAGTTTAACACTTCAACCACGGGTTCTCTGGTAGCTGTCCACCGGTAGACCGCTGGTGCACGATATACTCGTACCTTATTTAAAACACCAAGCGCTGAGCACCAGGTCGTATGTTTTCCTCTTAAATTACGAACATTTCGTACAAGTCTCTAGCAACCAAAAACATATATTCATAATGTTATTTGACATACGATGAGGCCAGGAGAGCTATTCAAAGCAACCATAGTATATTTTGCTTACAGTCACGCACGCGTTTCGCCGAGTGCGGAAAATAAGATCGGCTTGCTGTAACCATGTGGCTGATTGTCTCGTCACATTGCATTTCATTGGGAGCGGTTTCTAATGTAATGTGGATAAACAATCACCCAGAACTTTTCTTACTGAGTTGCTACCTATCATGTAGAGATTTGATGATTTTTGCTTGAGCATAAATATTTTTTCGACAACAAGCAACTGCTTTACCCATGTGTTCGACACTGCTTCACAAACATTTGCTCTTGACAGATTTCAAATGACCCATTAGTTTAAAGCATTTGTGAATGCATGCCAATGCAGAATGCATAAATAATTACTCAACTTTTTTACAGAGTTAGAACATATCAAGTAAAGATTTGACGATTTTTGCTTGAGCATATTTTTTTCAGCAGCAAGTAACTGCTTCAGCCGTGTTTTCGATGCTGCTTCACAAACATTCGCTCTTGGCAGATTTCAAATGACTCGTTAGTGTAAAGCATTTGTGAATGCATGCCAGTGTGATGTGGATAAAAAATTAGTGTGAAGTGGAACATCATATAGAGACTTGACGGTTTTAGCTGCTACAAAATTTTTTTATTTTCAACAGCAAATAACTGCTGGAGCCGCCTGTTTGGCTGCTTCAAAAGGATTCGTACTTGGCAATTAGCCATGCTTCACAAACATTCGCACTTGGCAATTTTCAAACAGCCCATTAGCGCAAAGTCTTTGTGAGCCAAGAAAGGCATCGCAAAGAATAACACCCACTGATTTGTGACAAACAGTAATTCACTGATCGTGGCGTTTGATCTTTTTGCTGCTTGCCAACAATACACATCAATGGAGATTTAAAGTCCAACAGAGAACAATAAAGGTTGCTGCCAACAATAGCTCGCATTGCACCCTTGCCGCTTGTCCTAGGGCGTTGGTAAGGCAACTGAAAACTGCTGTTTTTTAGGCCGAAATCGAAGTACGAATATATCATAGGCCGGCTCTCAAAGTGTTGAGGAAAATGTATGGTACCTAGTATAGACCTGTAGGGAGCCAATTTTTCTGATTCCAGGGACCTGATGATAATTTTCTGATTCTAGGGACCCGATTTTCAATTCTAGAGACCTGATTCGGGTCCCTTTTCCCAAGGTTTTGTTATGTTTGCAAAACCTTCAATTAAAATACAAAAGAAACAACCTTAAATTGTCCAACTTTCAAAGAATAGATAGAAAATAATATTATTATATGGTTGACAAATCTGCAGATTTTGAAAAAAAAACTGTTTTCAAGTTAGCGGAAAAGCAGTGAAAATAAAAAATCCAAATGCAGTGGAAATAAAATAATCTGCCATAACTTCTAACCCTGAAACAAAAACAAAGAAGTCATCTTTGAAAACATAATTCAAGATGAAATCGCATCTAGTGTAAAAAGGTTATCGGGGTCTGAAGGACCAACACAGATTAACATGGAAACTTGGAAAGAAATTTATTCAAAATCATAATGTGGCACCTATTCACAAAAACAAGCTGACAAAATCGCCACCCTTGCTAGACATCTGGCAACTGACGTAATTCCACACAATCACATATTAACTCTCCTTGCATGCAGACTTATTCCACTAAAGAAAACAGACAACAGCATTAGGCCAGTAGGTGTTGGTCAATGCCTATGCTGAATCATTGGTAAAACAATCACAAGATTATTAAAGACATCATCTCAAGAAGACATCTCTGATGACATCTGTGCAACAGAAACACGACAGACATTCACCAGACTAGAATCAGGCATAGAAGCAGCTAATACATTCTGCAAGGAAAAGTTTCCAAGATCAAAACAGTAAATGCCTGCTGTTAGTTGATGCAGACAATGCATTCAACAAACTTAACATAAAAGTCGGTTTAGAAAACATCAAAAAACTGTGTCTGCCCATGTACACTTACCTACACAACAGCTACAACATTCCTGTCATGCTATATCTGGAAAATGGGAACCACATACTCTCATAAGGTGACAATGCAGCAATTGCAATGTATGCTACCTCCACATGACCTTTGATACACCACTAAGCACTGAAACTGCAAATGATGATATAAAACAAGTGGTTTGCAGATGATAGCTCTGTAGTTGGACCTCCACAAGGCGTCAAAAATCGTGAGACTACCTAAAGGCCAAGGGACCAGACTTTGGATACTGCCCAAAACCTGCAAAGACTAGATCCCCATAACAAGAAACAGCCGTTTAAATAAATCTGCACAAAAACTTATTTAAATCACTAGCATCAAAATCACAGAATATGGATGCCACCTTAGAGCAGTATTTGGGACAGAATCATTGAGGGAACACTTATTAAAAACAACGTTAAGGGTTGGGTAAAAGACCTTCAGTTGCTATCAAACTATGCACAAGATGATCCTCAAGCAATATACTCAGCATTCACCAAAGGATTATGCTCTACATCAGTGGTCTTCAACCTTTTTTGTACAATCGTCCCCGTATGGAATCTTTGTTTGAAAATCACCCCCTGCCTATAATTTTTGCATTGTCAGAAAACATTAATTTGCTTTGAAAATAGAAATATAAACAGTCAACCTACTCTGCAAATGCATTAGTAAAATAAATGTTATTCATTTCCAAAAAAACAGCTGGTTCCAACTAATGCGAACCTTGTGATATTGTTTATTTGCAAGCTTTTCAAATCAGTTTGCAAGTTGGTCAGCTGAAGTCTTATGGCATTTCCACTGGAATTGCTCATGTCAAGACAATTGCAGTGCTTTTTACAGGTATGCAGTACTTGGCAGAAACCTTGCTCAGCAAAATACATCGTGGGAAACACCAGTAATAATAGCTTCAATTCTCCCCAAAGTTCTGGAAAACGCTCGCTGCATGCCACTTTAATCCAAAAATCTGACTACCCATGTGCATGAAATATAGCATGGGCTTCTTCATCACTTTGAATGTCAGTGAGACATTTCTGGATGGTGGAATCACATTCGCTTATGCTAGCTAGCTGGCAAAAAAGTATTTCACCCAGCAGCTTTTTACACAATGTAACTTTCGACGTAATCTACACAACAGGATGACTTCATAGCAAGCCTCAAACAGGTGGCGAAAAGGATTTTTTAGATTCCTTAGTTTAGCCAAGATTGGGTGCTTGGGTTTATTCACTGGTCTAAGTTACACTTTTCCAGCCTATTGTTAAACTCTGTCATAAGTCAGATGAACACAGTAGCCTACAGCTATATCCACAGAACAGCAAAACATTCGAACTGCCTGAAAAACACAATAAGCACGTTTTACAGCTTACGGCTAGCTGTTACTGATTTTACTAGTTAATTGCTACATAAATCATCTCAAAACAGTCATATTTCCTGTATTTTTACAACAGAACACACTTATGTAGGCCGCATTGACTTACTCAAAGTACTAACCAAATATTATAAAACACATGATATAGGACTGTCATATTTTTATATTTTTTGCCTATGAAACAACGGTTTGGCAAAGCTTTACCAAAGGCCAGGAAGGCTTGTTTCAATTAGGGCAATTTTGCTAAAAATAACACAAACGGTTGGAGGGATTTGTGACAGTTCATGACGAAAATTCACTCGGCTAAACTTTACAGCATGTTGCAATCAATATTTGCTATTGCTGTGAAAGTCGATGCGATGATTTAGTGGTAGCAATGTTATGATTGTTGGGCCATTTTTACTATCTTCAAAAAAGCTGAAGTTTTTCTCTTGAAAAATGAAGTTTGACTGATTGGGTATTTTCCGATAGCTATATTAAGCATCGGTCACTTTCAACCAATGTCAGTATAATAGAATTAACACATACTACACAAGAAACGTCCAAAACCTTGCATCTTGATGTATACAGGCTGGCAAATGTATGGCTTGTTATCCCTTTTTGACATTGTTCATGCAAAGACTGGGTTAACCACCCTAACAAAGTACTGACTGCAACAGTTTCTCTGCTCCTTTATCTTATTTTCAACATTAGACTCAACAAAATATCTGCGCATTCATAATATTCGTAAGAACCGCAACGCTTGGCTCCGAGTCAATGACAATCTCAGTGGTCTATGTGTTTTTATAACCTTTGTTATGTACCATGGAGTTGAAAGCACATCAGATGCTTTGTTTACAAAGTAAGAAATATGTTGTTTTTTTTAATCAATTCAAAACTTTAGTATGTTTCATCATGCAGAAATCGACCTCATGTGAACTGAAATCGCCCCCCAAAACTCGTATATCACAAAATCGTCCCCACAGCGCATAAAATTTCCCCCTGGGAGGTGATTTCGCCCACGTTGAAAACCACTGCTCTAGATGGACCCGTTTCCAAAGAACAGTACCAGACACGAGTGATATATTTGAACCACTGGCAATGCCACCAGAGATCATTTAATTCCTACACTGATAGGATGAGTGATGCGGAAAAACAAATACTAGCTCTTCCTCTCAGGCATAGTGGATTAGGTTTGACAAATCCTCAGGAAACTGCCAAGACAGAATATGAGAACTCCATTCTGATCACTGCAAAAACAACAGACCAAATTTACAACCAAAAACTTGATCTCGAATACAACCCCTCAGACCAGCAATATACCAGAAATATGAACAACAGAATAGAACAATGCAAAATGCTGAAATAGCCATAACAAACTACTAGAGGAACTGACCTCTGAGTCACAGTAGCTTATAAATGGAGCAATAGAAAAAGGGGCATCTTTTGGCTGTCAGCCTTGCCAATCAAAGTGATCGGATATAAACTAAACAAACAAGAATTCATGGACACCATCTGCGTGAAATATGGATGGAAGGTGAAGGGCATATCCACCCACTGTGCTTGTGGAGAGACAAATTCTGTGGATCACAGCCTCAAATGTAAACTGTGCGGTTACACTTCAATGAGGCACAACTCAGTGAGAGACTAAGGCACAGATAATGAGAAAGGTCTATAGGGCGATTCCATACGAGACGTGTGTGACATTTTGACAATTTTTTTGAAGATAATTCAATATAATTTGTAGGTAGTGTCTATTTTCCCGCCAATTTTCTGGTGGCAACAGATCCGGCTGGAGCTATTGTGCTGCCAGTCGGATGCAATTCGAATGAAAATGTCAGTTTGTCATGCAATCAGCGTGCTGCTCATAGTGTAGTGGTTATGCTTCATGTCTAGCATGCCATTGGTTTTCGGTTCGAATCTCACCTTAGTGACTTTTCTTTTTTTTGCTTTTTAAAAAACTTTTCCATTAGGTGTTAGTTACCTTTAGGGTTCGGTTAGGGGTTAGGGTTGAGGTTAGCATTATATTATGGTTAGGGCTTGGGTTTAGCAATAGGGGTTTGTGTCAGGGTTAGCGTGATGGTTAGGGGTTAGCATTAGGGGTTTGTATTAGGGGATTGTGTTAGGGTTAAGGGTTACCATTAGGGTTAGCATTAAGGGTTAGCATTAGGGTTAATGGTTTGCATTAAGGGTTAGCATTACGATTTGGAGTTAGCGTTACGATTTGGAGTTAGCGTTAGGGTTACTGTTACAGTTAGGGATTTGCGTTAGGGAGTAGTGTTTGGGTTAATGTTAATGGTTAGGGGTTAGCGTTAAGGTTTATCTTTTGATTTTACTTCGTTTCTGTCAAGCTTTGGACTGGCGGCACAATAGCTCCAGCCAAGCTGTTGTCGTCAGCATTTTGGTGGCAAAATAGACACTGCCTAATTTGTATTTGGTGCATTTCTGAAATTTTATTTTGGTATCAATGGGAAACTACTTCATAAGTACTCATTTTGAAAATGAAATTTTTTCTGCAACTTCACATTTTCTTTATTTTCCTATTTAAAAAAACATAACGTGTGTGACATTTTTGGAAGAGACTTTTTACCTGCAATGACATGTCACAAGAATTCTGTGAAGTGTAGGGTCACTTCACTGCAAAAACGTATCATAGACTTTTACCATAGAGGTTACACTAGTTTCATGTAAAATCTAGAAATTGCAGCTACTGCACAGCTAAGACAGCAATTAAAATAAGTGTGTGACATCAAAATGTGATGTGTGTGACGGAGTCCACTTTTGCCAGTTTCATCTTTGCGCAATAGCAGTAAACATTGGTCAAGGTCTAATAATGCTACCTCTGATTCATTTTAAACCTGTTGCTAGGGCAATCAACTTCTTCATATACCTTTTTAGACAAGATCAGTGACTTGGGACCTCTCTGCAAAAAAAATGTTATGCCTGAATCACACCAGAGTAGTTATTCTTGCAACACCATCGTATGTGCAAGCAAATACTAAAAAAAATTCAAGTCATTTATTAGTTTTTTTAATTAGAAAATGACAGGCGGACTTGAGTAAAAAATGAAGGGTAGTCTATTAGCATGAGCAGTTTATAACCCACCAGAAATTGTTCCACAGTAAAGATTAGTCAATTGGAATAAATGAAGTACTGCAAGTTCCTGTGGTGCCAACTATTGATTTTGTTCTCTATAAGAGATGTTCTGACAGAAAAAACACTTCTGAAAATCAACGAAAACAATTTTGAAAGAAAAGTCACTACTGCTGGCAATGCAAGGTTAGATGTTTCTGAGTGCAAGAGGACTGTGGAATAGCTGTGAGAAAAAATTCTTTGACATAGGATCACATATCCTAACTCACAGTCTTATTCTGGTAAGTCCCATAAACAGATCTACCAACATGAAAAAGAAATGGATAAGTACAACCAAAGAGTGATTGACATCATTGTGAAGTCTTCATTCAATCCCCTTGTTTTCACAATAAGTGGTGGGACGGCACTAGAATGCAGAGTCAACAAAAGACTGCCTGAAAAATGCAGAGAGCCATATGTGTCTCTCATGACTTGGCAAATTTTTCAGACCTTAAGGCATACGAAAAACCCTTTCATTTTCTCAAATATCAAAAGTACACGCTTATAACGCAGTGCGCCTAATAATGTATGAATCTGGTTATGCTTTCTTTTCTCATCTACAACAAATTGTATGTGGTAAACGGTGCTTTTTATTTAATTGCTGGTTACAGTTTTCTTGCGAACAGACTCGTCACCAGTGCAGCATTCACTACGAAAGCATTGCTTTAAGCAGCCATGTCTATCTTATGAATCTCTAAAAATTCAGGTACTGTAAGTGTAACCAACTGCACTCTACAGTAACTGAGTAAGTAATAGTACTTACAATGCACAGAAGCACTTCAGGTTTGAAGTAGTTCTTCATTAACATTGTCAAGTACACCAACAATGAAGCTTATAGAGAGAATAATTCAGATTTTGACCAGAACATGATGATGTGGCAAATGAAACGGCATATGCAACAAGCTAGTTAGTAGCCTAGTCCTACTCCTAGTCCTTTATTCCTCTCCTGTGTATCATGTCAGAGGACTGTACGGAAGAAATTACCTACTTCATTTTCTTTACAATTAAACTTTCGGTGTTCCAATATTTTTAGTAAACATGTCATATCTAGAATTCACTGCAATCGTGAACATTCACGATTTAGGTTGAGTTTTTACTTTTGATGATAAACCGAGCCAAAAATGTGGCAGCCTTAATTGCAGGGAAAAGCGACTTAGAGAAGTAGGGAAGTGTTTCCCACTAAACTTTAAAACTATAAGTTAATAGTAATCACTGGTCAAACCTTCCTACATTTAGTGCAGTGTCTCCTTCTACACCAAAGGTAGGGAAAGAGAGAATTGTTCGTTTTTTTGGAATTTTTTGGCACTTTGCAGCGTGTAGGCTATGCAGTGCCAGGACAGAGTTTAGGATGTTTCATTAGATCGGTTGCCCTGTTTGTTTTATGTAGGTCAGGATATAGCGTTGTGCTCTAGCTGTTCGCAGGAATGTGATCCAGTCAAAGTTTATTTGCAGGGTGCGGATGTTCCATTTTAATTCTGTCCTCCCTCTGTTGAATTTGGAACAATGGATCATTAAGTGTTCAACGGTTTCTGGAGTGCCACACGTATCACAGTAACCGTCCAGATGTAGTCCAAGTTTGTGGAGATGTTCGTTGAGTTGGCAGTGGCCTGCACATAGACGGAAGATCTTGGGAGTGTAGCAGTCACGCCAGCACAAGAGCTACATCCTACATAAAAGCCACGCCAGAGTAGTAAGGAGAAACACAACCAGGCGCGCATTTGGGCATTTGCTCCCCTTGTTGCAGTTGACTGCATCGCCTTGAAGTACTGAGGCAAGCACAGGAGAAAAATGGCAATTCGGGGCATTAACTAACAGGAAAGCAACCAGCAGCAATAGAGTTCCCTCAACGAGTTCACTCTATTACTACTAGGTTACACTTTCATTATATAGGGATAAGTGAACTACGATAATTCCCTTGTGGTGACTATCACAGTGACTTGTAACTTATGGGCACCATCTAGCAGTGACCATTTATTTACATGTGACGCCATCTACCTGCCGCCACACCCCCACCCCACCCCCGAACAAAACATTGCATAGCAATTTTGACATTTGTAGAAACTTTCAAAGAATAAAGATGAAATTTTATGTTCTAATCATTTTCCAGAAATCTTATTGGAATTTTTCTTTGTCTTGCTCGCTAATTATCTCCTTACAAGATTTATCTTGAGACAGGTTATCTGATCGAAAATATCGTAAATTATTGGCATTCAACCACAAATACAAGGTGTTTCACAATTGTTGAAACAAAGCGGCAGCTTCTAAAACCTTTATCGATGACCTTATTCATTTTTCTCTTTCCAGATTGTCATAGGGAAATAGTTAACCTTTCTATATATTAAACAAAAAATAGTCTAATGATGCCTTGGTCGATGGAGCAGAAGATTTTTTGTCTAAAGACATATTACGAAACGAAGTCTTTCCAGATTTTTCAAGCAAGGTTCAGAAGCAAGTTCAGCTTCAACAAATTTCCAAACAGGAGTCAGATTTTCAAGTTGGTCAAGAAGTTTGAAACTCATGGCACTTGTGGAGATCGTAGGGTAACAGGCTCATTGCCCCCTGGGCCTCCAATAACGATTCGAACTCCCGACAATGTCACTAGGGTTCAAGAGTCAGTCGGTCGGAGTCCGAGCAAATCTCTGCGACGGTGGACATCTGGAGCATGTACTCTAGGATTCTTCTTGACATATTATTTCTGATTTGAGGACAAACAGTTGCAGATTACAAAATGTCATCTTTTCACTTTTCAATAAATATAATCATCATTGTGGTATCATTTAAAATCCTGGATTTGTGCCCAATCGCTTTATTTCAACAATTGTGAAACACCCTGTATGCTGCAAGTGTCAACTTGAGATGTAGTTTGAACTGTTCGTATTTTTAAGGCATTTTTTATCTGTTTGTTCGTGTACTATTTTGTCTTAAACAGGCCTCAATTTGCCCTCATGAAACTTTATAACATTAGGGTGCTGTTGAACCGTGCAAATTGCAGAAACTTTCAAATTGATAAATGAAATCTTGACATACCAGTTAGTGCCTCGTCAAACCGCTTGTTCTTCTGCGGCCTTTTGGTTATTATTTTTGTTAGGGACAAAGCGGATCACCATTACTAACGTAGTTCATTTCTTAAAAAAGCGTTGTTTAGCTGAATTTTCGCTTCGAAAGCTGATAGTTTTTAACTAAATTTAGGTTAAGGACTGTTTCACGTTTTGGTGTCTTTCTGAGTTGATCCCAGTACCATGGCTTGGGAAGAAGGTTTAGTAAAGTGTCATATGAGTGCTAGTCAAGTGGTAAAGGTTCCTAACTACTAGACCACTTTGGCTCCAAATGACGTTTTACAAGACCCTAACTTTTGCAACAAGTGCAAGTCCTGAAACTCATAGCCCTAAACGTGCTTCTAAAAACTTTTACACAACTCATGGATGCTAGAACAAGCCGTTTTGCCCCAAACACACTTGATCCGTTATGAGCCAAAGGCACAAGACACCTGATCCGTTTTTCCCGAAATGGTAGCATTCAAAGATCCCCTCACCCTTGACCAGAGCTGGGCAGTAGCGAGCTACTAAAATAGCGAGCTACTGTAGCGAGCTAATTTTCCAGTAGCGTTAGCGATAGCGGCCCTCCTTTTTGAAAAAAATAACGGATGCGGTAGCGAGCTATCACCATTTTACCGCTATTCGCTACTTTGGCGTGAGTGGTGGCCAAAGGAAAAAGTTCGCAAGAGCTTTTCCGTCAGCACATTGTTGATAGCATAGTAACTACTCTTTTCACTGTTTTGCGCTGATTTTCGATGATTTTTTTTCAGTAAGCTAGCAGCATTAGGAAAGATTTAGTTCAGGTTGCTTTTGACTTGATCGATAGGTTCCACGTTAGTTCGGTAAAAACTCAGCATCAGCGACAAACTTAAAGCAGTTGAGGCTTCATAGCAAAGGCTACCGCTATCGGTAAAGCTGCGTATGACTGAACTGAATGCTTGGAAAAATATGGCACTGGGTTCAACATTTCGCTTCATTTGCAACTACGGTTTTTGTTTTGAAGTATATGTCAGTACGACAGTTTTTGTAGCTTTCTTCGACTTCAGGATATTTACCTCTGTGCATAACTTGAAGCAAACTCATGATTCTGTCTTGAAGACAGTGGCGTAGCAGGGGGTAAGGGGAGACATGTCTCCGGGCGCAGCATTTTGAGGGCGTAAATTAAGGTTAGAATGTCACGTGACAATTACGAAATGTCAAATGTCAGCGGATGCTAGTAATTACGATTTACGAAATGTCGAATGCCAGTCGCTGACATCCAGTTCCAAAATCTCATCAAGATCACCAAGGTTCGAGCAATAAACCTTGGTGACGTATTAAATCGTCGCTTGTGTCTTCAACAACCAGCACCCGCATGCGGTTTGACTGACGGTTGCGTCACAATGCTTTCACATAGCCAGGCTTGCGAACTTTCCCACTTTGTTCTCATTCTATAGTTGCGTCACAATGGACGAGAATCCAGCATTCACAGTACATGCAACTGCGCATGCTTTCAGAGCAGCGATAAACCTTAATAGTATGTTGTTACGACAACATATCTGATGTTCAGGAAATTATTTGATCTTTAATGGTTTGACAAACTTCATGTTGAAATGGATTTGATGTTGTTCTGAAGTTAATCATGATGATTTTTATTTGTGGGATGTTAAAATAAATCCTGACTACTTTTGCAAACTTCTAATTACGAATGGGCAACAGCGTTGAGTATTTTAGTTATAATTTTGTACTTTTCAGTTACTCTCAGGGACGCGCGGAGAGCGGGGGCATTGTTTCCCCTATTCTTTCAAAAGGGAGGCAAAGGGGACGGAGCTAACTTTTCATCACAGCATCATAGGGAATTTCATGGTTAAGAAGGTCTAGTTGAAACAAATTTATTGCAGCTATTCACGCACCCACAACATTCAGTATGGTTTTCTACACTCTCTGTTATTATTTTTGAGGTCAACATTGTTGCTGAACAGAAACAAACATATTGGTGAAGAATTTTTTGTTTTTTATAAGTTTGCATTTCCCTCAATATTTTTACTGACCCCTGCCCTACCGCTGCTTCGGCTGCTACCTGTGTTTTATGTAATTTCACCTTTAAACTGAGCATCTTCACACATACGATTATCGAAATTCAGATTACAAAATTGCTAGCAAAACTTCCTACAGAGAGTCACTGCCGTTAGATATTTTCCAGGTTAAAATATGTGACACTTTTCTAGGTTAAAATATGTCAGACATTTAAATCTTCTCAGCTTTTTGACAAAATAATCAATGGTCAATGGTTTATTGTTTCATATGACTCAACCAACAAGCAGAAGCATCATAAAAGCCATCGCATGCAGTAAGCCAATAGTTAGCGAACATTGGAGCAAATGAAAACACAATGGCACAATA
>Ga0210059_1003459_pt1 | contig 25252 bp, 13 predicted proteins | sample Ectturendosymbi2_FD_188042 | JGI IMG/M metagenome (GOLD analysis project Ga0210059, IMG submission 188042) | Ecteinascidia turbinata endosymbiont from Florida, USA - Sample 2 (SPAdes) (version 2) | ecosystem: Host-associated > Tunicates > Ascidians > Unclassified | place: Key West, Florida... | reverse complement strand
GTGGCGATTTCAGTAATATTTGGCGGTCAAGTCTGATTATGTGTTCACTACTGAAAGAGAGTATACTTCACAACACTGCTGTGACAAAACAATGAACGACAAATGGCCTTAATCACGAATGCTGTTTTGCGAATTGTACAAAATCATGGTGAGTAAAGTTACTTTTGCAGGTTTTAGGGGGACGATTTCCCCAATCACCCGCCCTGGATCCGCCCTGCTTTATAACAAGCTGTGAAAAGTTAAAACTGGCTCAAAATGCGGTGATTTTTACAAGGTTTCATCGTAATGAACAAAAAGGTTTCTAAACATATTTTGTCAAAAATAAACCTTAAACGTTTAGATAAAACATATTTGTAGCCAGGCCCGTAACCAGCTTGGGTCACCAGCAGGGGTGAAGAGTTTTCTGGTAGGGGACCAAATTTTTGCAACTATGCCCAATAATTTTTTAACTATACCAACACATTTTTCCAGCGGGGACGAAAAATTTGCTAGGAGGCTTCTCCCCCTTGACTGTTTGTAGCATTTAAAATGTTTAGCGTTCTTAACTATAGAAGCTGAGATAGCCTCGGCGAATCTCACTTTCCAGTCTGAACACATCCTGAGAGCAGGCGCAGATAAGCTGTGTACACAACACTCAGCAGTCCTCAACTTAAGCGTTTTCATTGCAATTTTATGTTGTGATAAGCACCCCTAACCACGTTATAAACGTATATGGAATACAATACTTTGATTTATGGACATTACAGGCAAGTTGAACAACCGGGTTTAGGTAGTGGTAATTTTAAAGCTTGTGCGACAAGGATGCAAGCTATTTCAGCAGGATTTAAAAATTTTTTGGAAGGGATACGGGGCCCCGCCTGCCAGGGGCCCCAGGTTTAAGCCCCGCTACCCCCATTGTAAATCCGGGCCTGACGCCGGGACAAAGCCCTCAAAACCGAGATTGTCCCAGCTAAAACGGGACGTATGGTATGCCTAGCTATATGTTTCGCGGAAAGATGTTGAATTTTAAATGGAATCGAAGAATTGTGTAATGGGATTTCAATGCAAATTTCTTGCTATTACTGTCTATAGGTAGATTAACGTTTCGGTCTCGTGTGTCATTCATAGCAAACAAATCTTTTATAATAGACAAAGAAAATGATATAAAACTCATTGTTCATTGTTGTATGTTTTTCTGGAAAGTTGGTTAATATTTGATGAAACATATTGGTGTTTTTGTTGTTGAGCACTTTTGGCGATGGCCTTTTTGGTAAATTTTGATGCGTGTTTTCCAAATCATGGTTTTAACTGACCAGCAATGGTATTCTTTTATTCTTCCCGTGCATTTTTTCATCTTAAAAGTCTTTCTTATGTGCTGTTTTGAATTTAAAAAAATTTTACGTTCATTCCTTGCACCCATCGAAAAAGTCGGCTGATTTTACCTTGTTGGTGCACCAGAGTGGCAACACTCTATGTGAAAGCAGGCAGTCATGCAGGCCGAGAATACTATGCTAGGGGCATTTCCTCTGACCACTGGCAAACGCTGGCACAACCACTCATTCTCTATCGTCACCAGTCATGTCAACACGTATTTTACAAGATTGCTCAGAGAGGACCAGTGCAATGACTTATCATAAACAAAACACCTGTGGTCTCAATGCAATTGCAGGTGATTCAAATATGTTTGAAAAGTTGGTGTTTTTTTGCAATGTAATCTCTGTAACAAAGGGCATCCCACTCCCAGGTTGCTTGTATGTCTGCTTCTTTTGACAATGATTTATGCTGTGAGGACCAAAACACAATGGCATCACTTATTTTTCCATCCCAAGATAAGTCCCATTGTTAAAAGAAGGAAGCAAGCTATCGATATAAAGCCCTATAACAGCCTTGCGAGCATGACAGGAAATACATTAAATATAGTGGTGTAGCTGAATGAAGGCCTGTGTGGCCTGTGATGGATGGTAAATGATGCGTGCAGCCAGATTTCTTTCTGAAAGGTAATGCTTCATACTTTTCCTTCCAATCCTTGTTGACTTTTACAGCATTATTTTGATTTTGGTGACAGCCACTAGTGGCAGGCAAAGGCTGCAGTCTGCTTCTTTCCAGAGCAGTTGAGGTCAACACTCTTATCCAACACGTGCTACAATGATTCACTCAGTGGCCGTGGATCGAACCCCCAACCCTTCCATTTCTGAGGACACTCTGTCATTAAGCTATTGCCGCCACCACATTATTAACACTTTCGCTACTAGCCGACATATTTGTATGTTGTGTGAATTTGTTAACGTGTTCTTAGCCAACATAAAATATACATTTTTGCCAAGTAAAGCTTCTTGGAAACATGCATATATGTTTTTATCCAAATTTCGCAGTGGTATGTAACTCTATAACTTGGTCCTGGGCTGAGATGATGTAACTTTAGCTTTTGGAATGAGAATCCAAACTCTTTGTGGCTCAGAGGCTGTGTAAATGCATGGTCTTTGGGAGTTGGTCTACCTAGTTGGGACCAGGGTCCACTGGCAATGGTTGTGATTTTGTGCAATATTAGTGTTTTGATATGCTGTCAAACGTTAGGAATGCATGTAAGAATGTATCAGAAGTGTTTCTGTACGCATGTTTCAGCATGTTGATAAAGTTTGATTGTTTGATGCCAGTGTATTTAGCTGCTTTCATTGTCTCAAAAAAGCGAAAATTTTACAAAAAACTAGCTTCAGTAGGCCCAGGCTTGTTGCAGTGGTTTGTAGCCTAAATGTTTTGAAATTGATTTGATATGTTGGCAATTGATTAGTTTAATGGCAATAAAACATTTGCTAGGCTTGGTCTTTTTGCCTAAACCTGGTAAACACCTAGCAGTATCTGCCTTCTGTAGGAGACTGCATTTGAATTTCCTGCCAAAATCACCTGGAAACTGTGGGTATCGCCATATGAAAACCACCTAAGAGTGAAAGTGTTAAAAGTCTAAAGGTGGTCAGTGAGCTCGAAACATGGGTACTTCTCTACAATAATGTTTGTGGTGGGATTAACAGCAATTTTTGTGAAATGTACTTACTGTGGTTTAAATTACATAACAACTTTCTATGATCCCTTCCAGGACTTTGGTTTTGAGCTCCATTTGCAAGGGGAACAGAAATTTCATGCAATGGGGTACCAACAACTATTTGTGTTTGGGTGTTTGGGTTGTGGGATTGAGCTTAGAGAAAAAAGATGAAACGGCTTACTTTTTTCATGTTCATGGCATGTTTTGAAGTTAATGATGGTTAGCTCACATTTGGAAATATTTGACTTTAGGCAGTGACTGAATCCAAGAAAAGCTTTCCATATTGTAAAGGATATGTTCAAAGAATGGCAAACTCATGAAAAAGCCTTGATTTATTGGAGGTGTACACTGTACAGTTGAGCTGACTGCAATACATTACAACATCATGCTCATGGTAAATGCTGTTGAATGCAGTTTTAACACTTAATTTTTATCATCATTTTTATTTTGTCTTATTGGTAAGTGGTATGATTTGCAGCTGTATTTGCCATGCGAGTTCTAGCCTGACGTTGGAAAGGAGCTGACAAAGCCTTGGGATGTCGTGTCACCAATAAACTTTGGCAACCATGCATTAGTAAGTGCTACACACAGCAATGGACCTTGAGTCACCATTATTTTTTCACAGGATGTGAATTGTTCACCATGAAGGGATGGTTGATGGTTGGAGTTGATAAATATCCTTATGCAAAGAAACTTACTAGGTCATTTAGGTCCAACTAACCAGAAAAGAGCTACCTTCATTAACAGCTCTAGTAGATGCAGTCTTTCAGATGTTGTAATCATGTAGAAAGGAGATGGCTGCATGAACTTTGCTCTGATTAGATTCATTGCTGGGGCTAATAGAAAAGCTGTTGTCAGAAAAAAAATTGCATGATGCATTTGATATTGAAATTACAATATCTGGTTTACCAGTCCTTTTATATTATTGGCAAGAAAGTTCTTGTGCTAGTTGGTGATGGTGATTTTATGTGTCTGGGGAAGAGGTTCAGGGGTGGAAGAAAATCTGAGTCTAGGTAAGCATTGATTCTTGATTCGATTGAAATAATCAGAGAGGTGTTTTTGACTCAGGACCTGATAAGAAGACAAAAAAGGGAAGCAATTAACAGACTTAAAAATCTTATTATTTGGAAAGTTTTTTCGAATCGATGTTGTTTAACTGTGATATTAAACATTTAACAATTTCCAGAAAACCTGTTATTTAACTGTTTGGAATTTCCGGTGTAAACTAACCACTTTGCATTTCACAAAAATCTGTAGGTGCCTGCGGCAGATTTTGATGCTTTTTGAGGTTCCAGTTGAAACAATAAGTTGTGTGCATTTTGGTAGAGTTGTAAAACATGCATGCTGTCACTTTTAAGTTACTTTTTACTTGCTGTTGGAGTGTTAATAAACTTAGGTGTGTTCAGTTATTAAATTTGTGTATCTGGGAACTGTTCACTTGTCATTTATAGTCTTTATACTGCACTCCTTTTTTGGGAGTGCCACAGGACTTCTGCAGCTCTCGTCTCTGGTTGCTTGCCCTGGGAGCCATGTGGCTATTTTCATAGTGGATGTTGCATTGATGATTAATCAAAGGCACCCCAGTGTGTCAGCAATATCCTTGCACCACTCATTAATGACAAGCATTGAAGCTGGACAGGCCACAAGTAGCGATTTTATAATCTTTGGTATAACACAAGCAATCAGCTATCATGACAAGCCTCCTTGTAACGTAGGTACTCTGCATTTACGCTGATCAAATATCAAATGCTGCTACTGCAGAGAACACAGTTGCAGATCGTTATCATTGTGTTTTGCACTTTAGGCACAAAATTGTATCTGCGCTTACCAACTAGATGGTTATGGTAGGATAAAATATGGTTTATGCCTACATCAATGTCACTCCATGTAACATAGATTCATTTCCATATAAGCTATATTTTAACAAAATAATTTATCTTATTGAAAGACCAAAAGCTGGCCTTAAAAGTTGTTGTCGTACTATCTAAACAAAATAACAGTCAAGTGTTGTATTTTTAAAAAAGCCTGTTTAGAAAGAACCATTGACGACATTGTTTGCTGTGTAATAAGCCTTATACTACTTTCTCGTATATCACTTTTACATCGCGATGTCAAATCACCAGAGCAATTGCACTCAGTCGTTCTTCTGCGGATTAATTTCCCAAGTATCTTTGTAACTATCTCAATCTGGATAGAGAGTACTCTGCAGATGCAGTTGTGCAGGTGATTGTCAATGTTGCAACCTCTTTGTTGGCATTGCGTTGAATGTACGATTCACCATGAACAGGATGTGTATGAAGAACAACACCTATATATATATGTGGCACAAACAAGCAATAATAGATCATGGCATGTGATCTCTATTGTTACTTGTTGCCTCAGTGTGAAGCTTTGCGCACTTGCTGCTCAGGTTTTCCTATGGCAACAAAATGGTGCTGTGACCAGGATGTGAAGGTTGTGCCAGGTGCAAACTTCACAAAAAGAACGTGTGATTGGTGCAGTGTTATGCAATGTGTAAAATTTAGTTTCATGATCAAGGATTTCTAATAAACAGAAGTAATGCTGTTGAACTTCTTAAATTTAGCATTTAAGTATGGAAATTAATTCATTTGTAAAAATGTGTGGGAACCCTGCTGTCTGGATAGACACATTTTTCATTGCTGATGCTTGCTGATTCCTCGACAAAGTCTTTAGGACCATTTTCACAGGAACAAACAAACCAAATGGAGATTGGCCAAAAATTATGTGAATCATCGATGACTACTAGTAAGACAAAGCATTTGGAGAACTGGTCAGCCACTCAAAATAAAGAACAAGTTTTTTATAATAGCTGCAGCACTTCTGCTGAAGAAGCTTGTCACCTGGTGGTGGATTGCAGTGATCCAGTGGCAGACAGTTTGGAGTTTCACAATGCATCTTCAGTTGACACTGATGGTCATGCATCTAACAGCCAAGGGACATGTGATTCAACATCTAGCAATGGACAAGCTTATGGTCATTGCACGACTGCAGCCAGAAATATAAATTTTGCTAGCATAGAACTTGTCAATGCCAAGTCTACTGTTTGCTTCATTTGTAAGAAAACCTTCACCCGCATATCATATCTAACGATGCACATGCGTAAGCATGCGGGTTACAAAGCTTTGCAGTGTTACAGCAAGTGGCCTTGCCAAACAAGAGCGAGCCAGGTGCTTCGATCGCTTGTGTATCGCACTAAAAAACAGTTTCGTTGTCACGTGTGTGATCGCAGGTTTTCATGCGAACCAGTTTTGATGTTGCATTTGCGCGTGCACGCTGCAGAAAAATCTCCGTCTATTGCTGAACGAAAGTTCGCTTTAAAGGACGCCATTAATGATCCTGTTGCGCGCAGTGCAATGACGTTTAGTTGCACCGTTTGTGGTCACACTTATCCTAGCAAGTCTAATCTTGGGAGACACATGCGTGTGCACGATCACACAAAACGACACAGTTGCCCCATATGCAAGCGAAGGTTTCTTTTCAAGAACCGCTTGAATAAGCACATGGCTGTGCACTCGGACGTGAAGCCATTTCATTGCAGCCTTTGCAACAAGCAATATGTCTACAAACAAAGTTTGGTTCTTCACATGAGGGTGCATCGTGACGAAAAGCCGTTCAGCTGTTCGGTCTGTAACAGAGGCTTCACGCTGAAAAGCTGCCTGAAAAAGCACACGGCCCTTCACACGGGCGAAAAACCTTTCTGCTGCACGATATGCGATCGACGATTCTTGGTGAAATACGCACTTAAACAGCATTTGCTTCAACACTCCAACACTAGGCCCTACACGTGCCCCATTTGCAACCGAGGCTACACAGCCAAAGACGTTTTAAGGCGTCACATGCGCCAGCATTCGAATGAGAGCAATCCATATCGTTGTTCTATTTGCGACAGATCTTTTAATTGCGAGAGGAACTTGAAACGTCACATGCCGGTGCACTACGCCGAGAAGCCTTTCCACTGTTCGATTTGCGGTCAAGGTTTCACTCATAAGGCCAGCTTGAAATGTCATATGCACATTCATTCGGGCAAGAAGCCGTTCAGTTGTCCCACTTGCGATCGTGGTTTCTTTCGAAAGTACGACTTCAACAAACACCTCGCCGTGCACAAAGGCGAGAAGCCATTCCATTGTTCGACATGCGGGCGAAACCTTGCGACCAAGCGGACTTTGATCCAGCACATGCGCATCCACTCTCGCGAAAAAACGTTCACTTGCGCCACCTGCGGTCAAAGCTTTGTGAGAAATTGCGAATTGATGCGACACACGCGAGTGCACAGCAAAGGCGACCTTCTCCACTGTCCGATCTGCAAACGGGCTTTCGCAGAAAAAAGTTATGTCCAGAGGCACATGCGCACCATGCATTCCGGCGAAGTACCTTAGCGTCGTTCTTCCTGCGCAGCATTGTGATGGAGTAGAAAGAATGTCGCAAATTGGTGAGTTTGTTTCTTGGTGTGATTGGGCGGCCCGTTTTGAAATAAACGAATGTGACCCGTGTTCCTGCCAGGGCTGTGGAGCCGCTAATTTTGGATTCCAGCTCCAGACATCTAAATTTTTTTGGTTTCGGCCCCAACTTTCAAAACTTTTCGGCTCCGGCTCCAGAACGATTTGGTCCATTAAAAACTAAAAACCATTGTTTAATTTGTACAGCTCGCTTGCCAAACAAATTATATCGGTTGAGTGGGATCCGAAATATCGGGCTCCGGCTCTACCATCTGAAATTTTTGGCTCTGGCTCCACTGCCCTGGTTTTTGTGTTTGCACTAAACTGCCAATTTGTGTGTAGATAAGGCAAAAAGGTTTTGTTTACATTGCTATCGCTCAATTTATATGTACCACTGGAGGTAAAAGTTTTTTTTTCAAAACTTGCTGTGCATAAAATCTGTGTGATTCAAATACCGTATTTATTCGATTGGTAGCCGTTCTCACTTGCAAGCCGCAAGAAATGGTGTTAAAAATTAATGTAAGACACACTTGAACCGATGTTACCTGAGCCTGTGAGATGCTTTCGTGTGATAGCACGTGTCACGTTTCAGGCAACCCTGGTAATGATATTTGCACCGCTGCAACTGCCCTCTGTTCATCATAATCCCTCCTGTGACGGATGTGTACGTGATACTGAAGAGAAGAGAATGTGGGACAGTGGCGGATTAAGGGAGGGACTAACTGGGCCACAACCAGGGGCGCCCAACATTTAGGGGTACTCCAATTCCTAAGATGTTGAAAAAGTGTAATATGTGAGCAATACACATCATAATCTCTCCTGTGAAGAAAAGAGAGTTTGGTCGACAAAACGTAGCCAATCTGTGTTATGTAGACCTCAAAAGGTAAAGAAAAAAATGTAAGCCGTCTTTGATTTTAATTCGCACGAAATGATCCAAAAAACATTATTAGCCGTGGCTTGCAATCGAAATCGAATAAATACGGTTTGTCGTCAATTGTTTTAATACTTGTTTTATACCCTGACGATCTAGTGGAATCGATGGTAAATATTTTCGATGCCGAATTTCAAGTTGCTTGACATCAATAACTTTCTTAAATCAGAAGCACTGCCTATTTTCCGTATTTTGTGCATATGGAAGGTCGAGTGATGCGTCACCGAAGTTCTTTTTCGATCATAGACTGAATTGTGTTTGAAATGACCGAAACAAATTTTTTAGTCAATTCGGTCATAATGTCCGAAAGTATGAGCTGCTGAACACTGTTATACGGTGAGTCTTCCTCAGCGAAAAAATAGCTCAGTGTGTAACAGACTGATATGACACGTTTAGTGAAAACTTGCGTTTTCCTGGACAGAACATCAGGAACCCAAAAACGAATTGTCTTAAAATCCCGCACGGGTCATATTTTTGACCTGACTTCGTAACTTTTTGCAACTCCTTGTGGCGTTGGCGTTGCAAAGCTTTGCAAAAAAGATGGCGCACGCGGGACTTGATAGGACTGCTCATGTCGCTTCAAAAACAACGATAAAAAAATGGCAACCAAAATGTACCGAAGATTGGGTTTTTGAGGAACTCATGTTGCTTCAAACACCCAACATTCGTCAAATTTTGGTTGGCAATTTTTTATCATAGTCGCTCACTTTGCATGAGTCAGTATGTAGTAGGAGCCTCCAAACTTTTCTGTCAGAGGACCACGTAAGCTATTTTCACAACAGTTCGAGGGCCGGACATCTAACTTAATGCGATTGTTTCTGGATATCTTACATTCCTCCGCTCTACCAACAAAATTTTCTCGAAGATGCTATTTTTTCACTGTTGACGAAATGGTTTCGTGAGCCGTAGTTTGGAGACGCTGATATATAAGTTAGTTATGCGCAATAGCTGCTGTGAGATTTGAACTAAGCGAGGCAGTGCTCGCTTCTTTTCGGTTTGCAACAATAATCACCGTTTCGTGACTACGTCATGTTTTTCATCACTTTGACTACAAACCGTAGAAGTCTAGTTTTTTGCATTGTGTTGTGTGTGATTGGTTCGCTGTTTCGTATCTAGTGCTTAACATGTTAAGCGCTTGCGCTTAACAAAGCATCAACGTTTGTTTCTTTCAATGGTTGATTAATGGATTGAAAAGATAACTGGTCTTTGTTCGCGACAGTGCTTATTAATTGTTGGTAAAGCATCATTTCCCTCCTGGCATCGATCGATCTTCAATCTGACACTGATGAGCAAAGTCGCTGGTTCACCTGCTGATGGAGAAAAGCTAAAGCTAAGATTTGCTGTATACGATGTTTTGTGTCAGTTTAAACCGTGAAACGAACTAGCTTCTAGCTCGAATAGTTGTTTCCGACAACATTGCGCATCTTTTGTGAGAAACTTATAAATAAATCTCGAATTAGATCAACTGGCGATTCTTGACCTGGGTTCGATGGAACCCCAGGCGTTCGGTTAGTCAGTCTCCGGGCTTCAGCTCAGACATGATCCATTCATAAAAGAAGTGGACAAAAACCCTTGTGATAAGCACCATGAGTTTGACTCAAATATTAAAAGCGCAGTCTATGGAATGTTTATTTTGACGAAACGCAGAAGTCCGATATTTTCCTTATTTTCTTTGTGAAGGTGAAGGCACTATTACTTCAGAGTTTTGCGGAAAGTTTTATGGAGTTATCTGAAACATGCTCTTTACTGACACAGCTTTGTTGAACTTTACTAAGGTTGAAGCATAGTTTTTGCATCTCTTAAACAAAGTGTATGCAAGATCTGATATCTGATCTGACACCCTACAAAATGAAAAAGATAATTGCAAAATTTTCACACTATCTACTGTGAAGAAACAATAGATGATTATGAACCAAACACACTTACAACGTCAGTCACTGCAATTACCGCAGGCTGCCCTTGCGTACTATAGACCAGGGGTTCTCAACCTTTTCAAGCATGTGGTTCAATCGATAAAGAAACAAGAGGGTCCGTGGTAGGGTTAGCAGACGACCGGTATTTTACTGCTAATTTAGCAAAGGCCAGCAGGAAGCCTGTATTTTGAAAACAAATAATTTGCAGTAACTACGAAGAGAGCTAACGCAGAACTTCTCAATTACAATGACTTCAGCAGTGAACCTTGTCAGGACCGTTCCTTCAGGGATGTTCAGATGAAGGCAAATTGTTACTTGTTCCTTCAACAACACTCATTATCTCTGCGTCCCCTCTTCCTTTGTTTAATCATACTTACCATCTTCCGTCGTTCCAAAGATGATCTTTATGAGCATTTCTTTTGGCAATTAATCGTGTAACTGGCGTAGGTGGAGTTGTTGTCTGAGATACTACCGTAGGCTATTGCAAGCAGAATGCAGGAAAATCAGAAATGGGCAGGACGACAGTGACATTGCAGAGACTAAAAAATTTTCACAATCACGCGACCTGCATTGAATTGAACAGACATTATTTCGTCAGCGGACTGTAACTGGCTCAAGCAAGGGTCAGCGAATCAACCTGGAGGTCATCTCCCAGGCAGTCTTAGTGGTCCAGAAGGTAGTGAGAAATTTTTTCAAGAGTTTCGGGTGAAATAGAAAATGTTTGTTGCAAACAGAAGAGCATGTAGTACGCAAGAAATTCTTAGTTGTGTTGTGGTGTACTGTTTATACGGGCAATACTACCGTAGAAAAGCAAATACCATCAAATTGCAGTAGCGTAGCCAGCCCAAAATTTGGGGGGCAAAATATTTGATTTTAGGCGAATAACACTATTTTGTTTGGGATATCGCCTCTCAAAGTACAAAATGACTATATATGCTAAAAATTTGGAGGGGTTCATGACCTCCCTTGGCTACGCCTATGTCAAATTTACGGAAAGATGTTCACTTCAGAAATTGATATACAACATATAAAATTGGAATTTTACTAAGTGCATTAGTTTTTTAGAGTTGAAGAAAACGCCTCCGTTGACATAAAACACTGCAGTTATCGTTTTTCATTAAAGTAGGTTAGTTTGCTAATGCCTAGCAGGCTATAGACTGCTCACAAAATGTACATTTACACTGTTTGAAACATTTTCAAACCGGATATTGTGGAAGCTTCATGAAATTGTGAAGAAAATGACATGAAAAATAAATGCATTGTCGACAAAGCGTTCTTTTCAAAATTTTTATTCGAGACTGCAGTGCCATTAAATATGCGCTTATGAATGCAGCTTAGATCTGCTACTGTCTAAAAAATGGGCGGTATTTTTACAAAACGCATCTTGCAACCGTAGTCCGTGGCCTACCCACTGTGCAACTTATCCAATGAATGCGACAATTGTTGCACATGCACAGAGCGGAAATGAAAACAACTAAACAGTGGCGGCTCGTGGTGAAAATGGCCGGGAGGGCTGCGAAGTTTCGTCTGTGGTTGAACATATAGAATTGTCGCCCTGGCTGATTTTATAATTAGTGGCGTTTCCAGTCATTCCAGCAGTCCTATTCTTATCAAACTCGTAATTTTCAGTTGTCCGTATTGATACACAGAAACATTCACTTCAGTTTAATTGAACCAAACCCATGCCCTAAAGCGTAAACACGAACACAAAAGAATTAAACCGGTCCCATCAAAAGTATGGCGAATAACGAGGCATACCATATTTTTGTGATTGAAAACGGGACGCTTCAGAACAACGAACCTTATCAGACAAATGTGGTACATACTGTAGGTTCTCTAACTTCCAGTATGTAGCTGTTTTGGATTACTGTAGTTAAAACACCAACAAATACTAAAATAATGCATTTTACCACGAAACAAAACAATGTTCAAGCATTTGTAAATTAATCATAGGCTACTTTTCCGTAGAAATACTTTCTTCATGTCTGCTCGATTTTATTTTTTCGCAAAAATCACAGCAGAAAAAGTCACTAAATTTACAGGTGATAAGGGGTTTCACATTCTGCTTCTGTTGTCAGACCGCATGTTATTCATTATAGAAAAAATTCTCTCAACGGGAGCTGATGCACCAGGTGTACTGGCGGACTGAATGCACAACCGGGACTTTTTAACAGACTGAGCGGGACAAAGCCTTGAAACCGGGATTGTCCCGGCTGAAACGGGACGTATGGTATGCCTACGCATAACTACTGCCACCAAAGCTGCAAAGGCGAGAGTCGAACCCATCACCACTCGCATACTAAACTTGGAACATTCCGCTCGACTGCTAAGGCGTTATTGTTAACAAGAAAAAGTTTAGCATTTTATTCAAACCGTGTCATGGCAGCAGACCTAGGCTAGAGCCACTTTCTTTGAGCTCGTACTTTAATCATGCTCTTTTAAATGAAGTTTAAATTTTCCAAAAAATTTCAAACAGTTTATAATTTTACACAAAATTTCTGTTTTTTTTACCTGGATTGTTATGCTTTTCCAGTAAAAGTTTGTATCCTGAATCAAGCTGCAATGTTCACCTTACCTAAACATAAAAGGGCTACTTGAATGCTTATTAGCCTATAGGCTTGCCAGATTTCTTATGCTTCAACATTTTCACATGTCAATGTTTTAAATCAGTAATGATATCCACCAACTACTGCCGTACATCTTCAAATGCCAACCCTAGACAGCTCATCAGCTTAGCCTGCAGTTACAAGCTGCACTGGTGTAAACGAAGGGCTGTATTTTCGCAGCTCGAGATTGGCGACCAGATTTGAATCCAATGCCGCCAATATCGCCACAGTACTAGTAAAAGTATTGTTCAACTTACGTATAAAATTCAATATCCAAGAAAATCAGGTAGTAAAATGCAGTCAAGATCATATTTCCTCCGTTTTTTCTTTAAAAATTCATCGTCAAAATAACAAAAATGCTTTGCGATAGGCCGATACACCACCATGTTTCTTGTAGCCAATTGTTTGGTTTCTTTCCTTTAAGGCTGTGCCGAAGACAGTCTCAAAATCGCCAAATTCATCGGCAAGTGTGCTGAAAACGTCATCGCATAAGCGGCGTCGTTGGAAATGAGCGAAACATTGGTTTTGTTGGATTCCCAGGAGACGTTGAGCCAAAATGGTGTCGGAAGTACCGAAAATGATTGTGTTGTGAAATTTCGTAACTAAATCCAAACTTAAGACGAGTTTGGCGGAATCTTTGGACTTACATTTTTCAGGGAGGGCTGCAGCCCGTCTAGACGAGCCGCCCCTGCAGCTAAAGACAATTTTTACTAGCACTACGTACCCTACAATCAAATGCGAAGCCTGAGTCTGTTTGTTGTTAGAAGCATAGATTTTCGAGGCTCAGGAGATAGTTGCAGAAGCACAGAAATTTTGCGAAGAGTTTCAACGCCGGAACAGGACAGCGTAGGCCAGAGGGGAAATACAAGAGTTGAGGACAATGGAAACTTATGAAAAACAAAAAACTCGTTAACAATTATGCCTGTTTCTGTTCAGCATCAAATTTGTTGACCTCGAAAGTACTAACCTAGATTATTTTTTTTATCTGAATTTTCTGTGTGGGTGAATAGCTGCAATAAAATGTTTGAAGTCAATCTTGATAAACCGTGAAATTACCAGTGATACTGTTATCAAAAGGCACCTCCGCCCCCGTAGCCTCTATTTCAAAAGGGCAGGGAGGCAGTGCCCCTGCTCTCCGGCGGACCTGTAGAATTCACGGTGTGACACTTCGCGACGAAGTCCGCAGCTGTGGAATTCGCAAAACCCTGAATGTCGAACCACTTCTCCGAATCGAGAGATACCAGCTACGTTGGTTCGGCCACGTGTCCTGTCCAGAATGCCGCACGAAAGATTGGCGAGGCAAGTCCTGCTGACCACACCCAGTGGAAAGAGGCCCGGAGGTCGTCCAAGGACCAGGAGGAGTGATTACATCTCCGACCTTGCATGGTCCGGTCTTGGTGCTGAGCCAGCAGACTTATCTGAGATTGTTGTCGACCGTGAGGTATCTGGAGTCCTCCTATAGGGCTGATGCTCCCGCGAGACCCTCCCCAGAAGAAAAGTGGGCAAGAAAAAGAATTCAAGGCTCAATAGGCCTACAGAATAATGCTCAAGGCCAGCTTCTGGATTTTGTTTTCATGGCAACAGCAACAAGCGTTGCCTGTCAGTCTCGAAATGCTTTCAGTAACTGCATGTTGTGCACAGTGCGGTAGGTGTGTGGAAATTTCCATGTTGCAATAATTCCTAGCACGTAATGACGAGAGAGAGCGTATTATGACGTTTGTAGCTAACGAACTACCTACGTTTTCGATTAAACATTCAACTTGCAAAACCTACTCAATTTTAATAGTATTGTAGGGACTGTAGTTGTAGGTTATTGTAGAGGTCCCTACTAGTTGAGGGGTCAACCTTGTTGTTGCAGGAGCACAGGTCGGTCTCCCAACTAAGCAACCTGACGTCTTGAAATTGCCAAACCAAAGAAAGGCAAATTAAAAGGCTCTCACCACTTTGTCCGCTAATAACTCTCCAGTAATACTCTAGGTTGACTGCTTCTTTCTATTATATTCAGATACACAACAAAAACTCCAATACACTTGAGCGTGAAGTCAGAAAAGGTAATGTGACGGTTCGATGTAGAGTCAGAATTAGACTGACGACAAACGAAAGCGTTGGGCGTTTGAATGCGGTACAGGAAACAGCGACCGACTGCGGTTATGTAGGTTTACAGGCTATCATGTCGGTCGAACTGTTCGCAAACAAGTACATCGCGTTGAATCACGAATGGAAAATTACTGGGAATTACACAGTAAGAATGCACAAAACATTAAAGCACTAATGTGTCCACTATAGTATCAGGCCGTGGCCCACTGGTTGAGAAACCCAGCTGTAAACATTCCCATCTAAACCAACCTCATGCAGTTTTTATGCGTTGAATAAACAAATAATAACTTACGGTTTGTTCATCCACAGCTTTTCCTTCCCATTTCCTCCCAGGAATTAAACATTTTTTCTTTGGTGAGCTAAGTGGCACCCGTTTGAGAACCACGGCTCTGGAGCCACGTAATCCTTTCAGGCCCACAACGGCCACTTTTTTGACCAGACTTTCCAACTTTTTGTAACTCCCCAACTCGCCAGTTGATTGAGACAGAGAGATGTTGAAACCCTCTGCGGATTCGGAAAGTCTTCTAGTTTAGTTTGAAAATTTTTTTTTCTTTTTATGTTTGGGGTTCTCTGTTGGGGACGTCACAAATGGGGGTGTTTTGGGGCACCTTGACGCGGCCTTGGGCGCTAATCCAATGAGCCATCTTTTGGAAACTAGGGAAAATCCACGACTTTAGAGTCCTTGATGGGCAGGGCCGGCCTTAAGCCGATGCAGCTGCATTAAGACCCGCGCCATGGTGTTTAGATAGATTGTTCATTTTTTCCAGATACCCTTGCGCTCGAGAATTCAGTAGAAACGGCTTATAAATCTCATTATTTACAAACAACGCTCTTGGTAGAACTAGCGATGAATTTCCTCTATTATCTAACGTTAGCAAACGTGCTCAATTCTCGTGGCAAAGCTTTATATCTACGCTCTACCATGGTCGTATAGCACGGTTGGCTGAACACGATGGCGTCATAAAACCACTGCTCAGAGGGACCCCGCGTCTAGGTCTTGCATTGGGCCCCGCACCTGCCAGGACCGGCCCTGCCCGTGGGAGTTCAACAACCGAGTCGATTTCGTGGCGCAGAGCTTTACGGGATTTAAATGGATTCTAGGCTATAGTAGGAGCCTTCGGAGGGTTTGATTGACATTCTAGCGTTTCTGGTTGATAAGGTGGCAAAATGATCGAACATTAATTAGAGAAATCCCCTAAATCCTGTAGGAAATTCCTGAAATGTTTGGAATTTGTTTGGCATAACTTTTTAACCAGAAACGCGATCAAGGGCTCTAAAGACTCGTATTCTCGCCTAGAATCCAACAAACATTGAACCACAATATCGGCTCGTTGTATCGAATGATGACGTCATCAAAATAACCACAAAGCATACCCCAATCATGATCCCATGGACCCAAAACCCCAAATTCAAACCTTAATTTTTTTTATATTCTAAACTACAAGACGTCACGAGTCTTTAGAGGGTTTGAACAGCTTTCTTACTCAATCTGCCGCACAATTATGGCTGGCCAAAGTTTTCCCTGAGAGTGAAATTATACCTTTTTTGAAACTTTGAATTTTATGAAAAACTGGGTTTTTGAATCATAATTTCGGCTCCAGATATGCTAGTAAGTCAATCAAGGGCTCTAAAGACGCTGATTTTATCCTAGCTTCCCAAAAAAATGAGCAAAAATGGTTGATTGGGTTGGCACGCAGGGCCTAGTAAAAGTGGCCAAAAAAGCAAAAATTATCCCCATTATGTCGTTACCCCCAGAAATTCCCAAATCCAAAACGAAAAAAATTGTTTTCGATCTTAAGTAAAAGACTTGCTGAATCCGTAGAGAGTTCGAACAGCTCTCTAACTCAATCGGCTGGCGAGTTATGGCCAGAAATGTAGTGGCCCCTTAAGTGGCTGTCGTGGGCCTGAGAGGGCTAGGGAGGATAAGTTGTGGTTGAAAAAACCCTAAGATTTTTTTCTCAACACATAAAAACTGCACAATGAGGTTGGATTAGACGGGAATGTCACAGTACGCAAGGACAAGCTGCTTAACTGCAGTGACTGATGTTATATGAGTCTGTTTGCTTCATAATCGTCTGCTCTTTCTTCACAATAGGTAGACAGACCGTGAGGACCAACAACCCAGGGAAGCATTTTCTATCCGACATTCGTAGGAGAGTCTATTTCGCAATAAGACAGCAGGGAACATCGCTGCGCATGCGCGTGGTGACGTCTCCGTATCTTCAGCGCGCCGAGACGCAGCGAGGTGGTTCTTTTGTGAGCCCTGTTCAGGCCCGCGGCCGGAGGGGGGCAACCGGGCAATTGACCCCTCCGAAATTTTCAGAAACATGTATACTTCTTAGGCAGATGTTGGCAATCATTTTACTGCCCCCAAATCTTTTGATCTTCACGTCTGATTCTAACGTTTCGCATATCAAATGATTGTTTTTTTCGATGTCAGGTTGAACAGAATCACAGAACATTTTAATCTTGTCCGTCTTCCGAAGTGTCTACTCCATTGGGTATAGTGAACGAACATTTGTGAAATCTTACTCCCGGGAACCAGTTTGCTTTTGACAGGGACAGTTCATTGCGTCTATTTGTTCGCTTGTTACGCAAGGAGCACAAGCTCGTGTGTGAAGAGAGACGGGGAACCTGACAAGTCTGCCGCTCGAAATACCGCCACCTGTCCACCAGGACCGTCGCCAGCGGGAGGCTAGTGGTGCCCGGCCCCCATTTAAAATCTGTGCCCCCTCATTTCAAGTTTGATCCCGTGGTTGCTAATATTTTTTTAATGTCCCCCCCCCTTGTGATTTTTGCTCCCCCCGGTGGTAAATCCTGGCGACGGGCCTGCTGTCCACTACCACTTGCCTCCGATGAGGCCTGTTGGAAAAAACAGAACCGTTGCTTAATTTCTGTATTTTCGTAGCGATAAACGTGAAAAAAAAGCGTATTCGACTCGACGAACTCTTTAGGTGGTGCTAGCGAATCGGAAGAAAGTTCAAACGGCAATGAAGAAAAATAATATAAAAATTTAAGTTGAACATAGTTTTCCGGTCGTTCTTTGTCACCTCCGGTCAAGGTAGTACGCGGCGGGGCGAAATTTCCGCTGCAAAGGAAAAGCCGCGCGACGCGTGAGATGACAACGTCTCTGATCCCAAATTCGACCGTCGCCTGAGACCAAAACATGGCCCAGGTTTAGGCGCCGTCGGCCTGCAGCAGCTTGCCGATGAGGTTCCGGCCAATGCCGAGCTTTATTAAGTCCTTTCGCGGCATTTTCTTCAGCGCCGGGCAGAGCTCGAGCAGCGCGAACCAGGCCATTGTTTGCAGCGAAGGCACCTCGAGCCAGACGCGGTAACAAGAGGCTGTGCGCGACGACTTCTCGATACAGGTAACGCCGCCAAAGACGATCATGCATCCCTCCTGGATAGGAGAGGGACAGGATGAAAGTGGCGAAGTTGCAGATTACGTGACGACCAAGAAAGTTGGAGACCTCATAACAGGGGCGGTCAACCGGCGGCTCCATAGGCTTAGGCGGAGGGCCATGGTCCCCCACGCAATTTTTAGCATATCTAGTCAATTTGCACTTTGAGAAGCGGCGTCCCAAACAAAAATACTGTTGCTCGCCTAAAATCAAGCATCCCCCCCAATTTTGCTACGCTTCTGCGCGGCTCTTCGTCCGGTTTTATGCAGCTCTTGTGTAATTACCAGAAGCCCCACTAAATAACATGCATAACAATTAATGCCTTGTAAAGTTGACATTGTCATGTTGGTGTGTGAAATTTACAATAACTCCAGCTGGGCAATGTGTGAGCGAGGAAGAGGTTATGTTTATGTGTGCCCATGTGTGCTGTGAGGCTCTTTGCGGTAACACCATAAAGAAATGTGGCTCTTAACTGGTTGGCCGCCCCTGCCTTATAAGGAATGAAATAGTCGGAATTATTAAAACTCTGACACCACTTTTTTAAAGTCAAAAACAGATGCAGTGGCGAGCGGAGAACTGACCGCTGGGAACTTCGTCTGTTTCAATGTCGCCTTTTCATCCGCCGGGTCAAGAATTCCTGGCTAGTTCCAGACAGCGGTGGTGAAGCGAGCAAGAACTTTTTTGCATGTTACTGTTGCAATACAACTGGCAGGTCGTCCCAGTGCTTAAGCAGATGCAGAAAAAAACGCGAACCTGAATCCATTTTTCGACTGCAATCTTTGCTTTAGACCAGGGTTTCTGAAACGGGGCTCTCGGCCCCCCTTGCGGGCCACGGAGCGGTTCTCTGGGGGCCACGAGCAGAGACCTTCACTAGGTAGCGTTGCCGTGATGTGGCACAATCCAAGTGTCACGATATATTAAGTATTCGCCAGTTAAACTCAGAAAGGGGCCACGGCTCATGAAAGTTCGAGAACTTCTGCTTTAGGCGCTCGGCCGATAAACGCCTCGCATCATTCTTTGCTTACGGTAAGTCCTGGCTCGGTCCGGAATCGAACTCGCGCCAAACGGTTCCCAAACACAAGCGACATGCACTATCACCGCGGTTACTCACCGACGTCACAGCTGCCGAGTGAAAATACACGGGTTCGGGCATGTCGGACAGCTTTCGCCACTGCAACGTTTTGAGGTCCAGCTTCCACAAGTCGCCGAGTATTACGTCGCCGTCGTAACCGCCGCAGATATACGCCGACGCCCGGAGCTGTACGCAACTGTGACAGCGACGCGCCCTGGGGTAGCCTGGTGGGAGGAAATACACACGTCGTTTTTTTGCAGAGCGCACGAGGCGAGTTCTTTCGAGAATATTCGACACATTCGTGGACAAGACGCGTTCGCATGGCGGTTTTTGCAAGAAAAAGACATCAATCCAAAGAAGTTTTTGGTTGATTTAATCTCTCTTATATTTGCAATCTTAGTTTCACACATGCCTGCCAACAGAATTTTTGCGTAGGTTTGATATGTTTGAAAATCAGCCAGCTTGCATGTGCAGCTGATTTTTTTAAACTGATGTCAGTCACACGAATAAACTCCCAGACTTCAAGCAATGGCTTCAGATGTACACAACTTCACAGAAATAAATGAACACAGATAAACATAGCAAGTCAAAAGATACCTGCGGGCCGTTTACAACGATAAAGTTTAGCAAACATATTTGCCAAGTAAGGCCAACTTCTTACAGCAGGGTTTGTTAAGGTGTTTTAGGGACCCGCTTCGGGTCCCTAGAATCAGAGAAAATTATCATCGGGTCCCTAACATTTCTGTAAAAAAAAATCCTGCTTCCAGCATAATTTTGTATAGCGGCGTCCTTTCGAAAGGACCGTTTTGCAGCGCCCAGCGTCTTAATTTTAGCTCTTGATTGGCCAGAGACATACGAGTGTAGGTCATCTTTCAAATGTCTTTCACAGTGTAAGCCGCTTAAGGAAGTCATCCATCCATTAAATCCAGTCTGCATTGGGATTCTTCCGTTAAAAATACATAACGAAGTCCCCGATTAATAAATCCAGGTTCAGCGTTATGAATCCATTTCCAATTCTAGTGCGGATTGTATTTGTAAACGAACACCGGCTTACTCTGGCGCAGAGGACTATTCTCGAACGCATCATCATTCTGCGTTGCTTTAACTCATTTCACCAGTTCAATTATCTCGAGACCTCCCATGTTCTTAGGTCAAAAGTTCATTCATTGAGGACTCATTTTTTTACTTAACATAGGCTTGTTTCTGAAGTGTGTGTTCCAGTCAAGGCTGTGGAGCCGGAGACCAGGCGATTTTGATTGGCCGGAGGCAAAAACTTTGATGGTGGAGCCGGAACCTGAAATTTGGGTTCCGGTTGCACAGACAGTTCGTGGGAAAAGCGAGTTATACTACTGCTGCAATGGTTTTTGGTTTTCAACGGACTAAATAGTTCTGGATATAGATGTTGGAGTCGGAGCCAAAAAATCTAGATGCTTGCGAGCTGGATCCTGAAATTTCACTGCAGGCCCCGCCGCCCTGGTTCTAATCGACATCGCACTGACGAAAATGATCGAAATAATAGTGGCATTTTTACGATCCAGGTTCTTTGTTTTGCTGCTTGTCCAAATGCACCGTTTAGAAAAAGCGCCTGTTATTAAATCTGAAATCTACTGGAACCAATCTGTTTTTTTTCTGAGCGCCACCCACTGCATTTCACCTGAAGACGGCAGCTAAAAAGCGGATAAGGTTTTGGAAGTTTTACCACAATTGGCTGCGCACGTAATCAGCATTGTTAGAAAACAAAGAGTTGACTGGGTGCACGAAGCCAGGTTCCACGGCTTGCTGTCCAAACGCATGCACGGTCGACCAACTCATACGTACACAGTGGCGTTTCTATCGCTCAAACGCGAACGACGCGCGACCCACGAAAGCAAGGACCGCCATGAGTGTCGGAAGAGGGGGGGGGACAGGGGAGGGCCTCGGCCCACACTGGATTTTGAAATTTGACTTTTTTCCCATTACAATTTTAACAAAAAGGATTGTTTTTATAGTTCCGAGAGGGAAAAACGAAATTTCACCATTTTTGGCCCTCTCTGGGAAAATATTTTTGGCTGCCTCTGCAAAAATAAATCCACTGCTGGCCCCTTCCCTGGAAAAACAAACTTTCCGACGCCCATGGGGGCCGCATGAGGGACCAAGCGTCCAACTTTGAACCAGCGCAGGTTTTGCTCTCGGCAGTTTGTCGTCGCAAGGCTACATTGTCCAGCAGACAGGAGAGCGCCAAATCGCTGACGCAAGCGGGTACCTTTGGTCGACGGGTCGCGCTTGGCGGCCTTCACCTCCCATTTGTTCGCGCGAACGGAGAAAATGTAGATCTGGCGCAGGGAGTAAACAGCTTGCGAGGTCCCCCCTCCGAGGACGAAGATCTTGTCGTCGTCGTCGATCGCGATTTCGTGTCGGTATCTGCATCGAGCGTGGTGAAAATCAGTCGAAGAAAATGTCACCTTTGCCACGTCAGCACAGCGCTCAGGCGGTAGTGTGCGGGACGGGCGCTTTTCACAAGCGGAAGCGATGACCGTTTCCGTTTCAGCGACATGTAAACAGCGCGAAGTGGCCGCACAATGACGTACAAGCGAAAAGCCGATGTCCTTTTCGGCCGTGCTTAGCAAACACGAGGAAAGCGACAGCTCGTTGCTGCCTTTTTCTCAAGACGCTCAGCAGTTTGGTCTTGGCACTGGCAGTTTGAAATGATGAAGACATTTTTTGCAGGTCCAGTGGCAACAATTGGCGGCAGACCTGTCTGCTTTTAATCGCAACAGTTTCGGGCAGCGTTTTTTCAACATTTGCGGGTCACTGGCCCCCAGTACATCCTAATCAAGAGTTACGGACCCCTCAAGAAAAACGTTGCAATAAATATTCTAGATCAGGGTTTTTTCAGGTGTTTTAGAGGCCCGATTCGGGTCCCTCGAATTGAAAATCAGGTCCCTAGAATCAGAGAAATCGGGTCCCTACAGGTCCATACCAGGTACCTAACATTTTTCGTAAAAAATGCCTGTTCTAGATCAAAGTTTTAATTATCGTAGTAGTAATCGAAATGTCTGCAAGGTCTATTAGCTCTTTAAATCACATTCATGGACTCCTTAGTGTGCATTCGCGCATCTGTTGGGGGGTAACGCAGCACAGGTTAAGAACCCATGGCTTAGGTTAACGTTCCTACCGATGGGACGCCATGGCATTGCATTCAATGATGATCGCCCAGCCTTCGGTTACGGGCTGGTCGCCGAATGCCTGAACGAAAAAACATTCAAATTTTGCTTTCAGTTTTGAACTCCTGATTAAAACTGCTAAGTTTGCTGCTGTAGATATCAAATCCAACGCTACGAACTGAACTGGAATGAAAGCAACGCAGTCTCTTACGACCGAATGAATTTTGAACGGGCTAGACTGCAGTACTAAAGTTAAAAGAAGTTTTTTAGATACAACTTCGACGAGATGTTGACGCGCTTAATGCTTTGTTTCATAATTTCCAACATTTTCGCGGTTTCGTCCTAAATTCTGTTGATGTTCCTGGAAACATTGTGTGCCATTCGGGATATATGGAGTCCGGATGGAATTCCCATCGGAAATCAAGCTTGATTCCAGCCGAGTTATTCTCGGCAAAATAAAAAACAGCTCTTGCTCTCCTACTTGAAAAGCCTTTGAAAAGCATCAGATCACTTCTGGCAATTCACCGTAATGGTTTGAACAGGAACTTTTTTGTGACATGCCAGAATTAGATTAGACCAACTGGTAAGCCTTCACATAAGAAAAAACTTCCAAAAGAAATAAAAGCAATTAGTAAAAAAGGTGTGCACTCCGTATCTGATACTTAGAAGTCAAAATTGTGTTGACTAAAAAATCTATTACTACGTAAAGTTTAAGCGTTTCAGTGAATTTGGAACAAGGTGACAGCGCAAAAGGCTTTCATTTCGTTCATTTTCACATCCGCTTTTGCTCTTTCCTTCATTTCACCTGGCATGTTGTTAAAGCGACGGGGATTTTGATCGTTTTATCATTCAAATTAACTTCGGATAAACACAATTTCGCTGGACCGTGACTGCGCTGGACCCAACCAACCAGCAACTGTAAAATCCAGCGACGAAAGTCGTCGGATGGCTTCGCCTGATTGGCTGCAGGTAACGTCACGTGACTCGAGCTCTCAACAGACGTTCCCCGACGTGCGCATCATATAAAAAGGGTGATTATGGCGACGATTGCCAGCCCGTTATCTGCGGCGCATTTGCAGATAATAAGGAGCTGTAACACGTGTTGGAAGAGATATTACAGCGACTTGTCTCGCTAGGGCAGTAATTAAAGTCTTAAAATCTCAACAATCGTAGCATTTCACTTACTTTAAAAAATTATATTTGTTCTGTGGAGAGTTGGAATTAGGTAAAATTACAGTTCTTGCTGGTAAAATTACTAATTTAATGTGATCCGACTGCCATGGGCCAATATGTCAAATTAAAAACTTGACGGAAGACGTAGGCTTAAACAGAACTGAAGATCACAACATTTTTTCTTTGAAGAAAGCTCCTACTTTGCTGTCAGCACGAGCCCTGGGCAAAAGACTTCAGCAATCCCCAGACATGAGTTTTCGATCTAAATTATTACATAATAATGCATCTGTACCAGTATAGCGGATATACCTCTTCCCATTACGACTTGCCGTTTCCTGCTCGCTATTGTATTCCGTGCGTGAGATCTGGTTTGTATCAACTTGTCATTCGCGTCAAGGGCATCCGTGTGTGCGCGCTCCACTGCGTTCGCGAAGTGACCTCGACACGCATTGCTTTCGAAGTTTTCGGCGTGGACAGCACGCGTTTCAGAGAGTCTAGTTTTGTATCGCTAGCGCACGGACCAGCACGTTGGCTGTTTTTGCTGTCGCGCCATCGTAAATCTATTTCTGCTGCTGCTAATCAGAAGCCTTTTTGTAAATAAACATTCGTGCACCAGGAAATCTGTGAAACGAACTATCAAGTGGTGCGAGCCAGACGCCTTGCTTCGGCTTGGCAACTTAAAATGTCAGGCAGTTTTAGTCGGGAGTTAGAACAATACTCATACAACGACTAGGCTGCCTCGTTCAGTCGTTGGTAGCGTTTGGGGAAACCAGCATCTCTGTATGCAACGACAGCATTCCTCGCAAACAACTTCTACGCTGGGCAACACCCCAAACCTCCACATTGGGTTCCAGCACCAAAGGAAAACCTATACCAGCAAGTTTAAACTCTTCACACGACGCCAAGCATCAGACAGCGTACACGAATAGCTCCCATGGACCGCACGCAGTAATGACCGTGACGCAGTAATGACGTACCTTTCGTTAGGAAGTTCGTTGAACGCATTAGAAGGCTTAACTTTATGCCAAACGTTGGCGTTTAAATCCAAGCGATGAAGTTCGGTATTATAAACGTGGCCCGTCGTGCCCCCGTAGACATATAAGTGCTCGCCGATAACAGCCATCGCCTGCGGAAAGCAGAAACTTTCGTTTATTTTCTAATACATTGATTGAACTTCTCAAGTAGTGGAGATCCAAGAAAAACGCTATTATGGCTGCGAGCGGTGATGCAGGGTCCAAAAAGAGCCACGGAGCACTGGTAAGGCAACTTAAACCACGCGGTTTGAAGCGAAACCTGGCGCTTCTTTGTCGATTTTCGAGATGATCTTTTGTTTGCGGTCGACTTTCTAAGTCGACATAAACCAACAAACTTGGAGCGAACGCCGGCAAACATCTCAGTCAACGATACACGATTTGTCCTCCCTGGTGAGAGTCGGCGGGAG
>Ga0210059_1003458_pt1 | contig 25252 bp, 13 predicted proteins | sample Ectturendosymbi2_FD_188042 | JGI IMG/M metagenome (GOLD analysis project Ga0210059, IMG submission 188042) | Ecteinascidia turbinata endosymbiont from Florida, USA - Sample 2 (SPAdes) (version 2) | ecosystem: Host-associated > Tunicates > Ascidians > Unclassified | place: Key West, Florida... | reverse complement strand
TGGACAGTAACAAAGCTAATTTAACTGCTGAGGGGCATCGACTCGACAACCTTCCGGTTCCTTCAATGCCCTGGCGTCCTTGCACTGATTTGTGTTTTTTTCTAGCTGAATATTAATTATCGCCAAATAAAATCAACTCAACTCAACTCTCAGGTTCTCACACGGTGGCGGCAAACTTGTTCTTGCCCCGGGCGCCATCAACCTTGTTACGCCTGCTGCCATGCTGTCACAGAGATCTTGATGAGTTTGAATAACAAGCAAAAGTCACTTTGCCAGCTGGCAACCACAGAACTCTTCCCCAAAGAGACAAAGTGAAACGGCAAGAATATGGCAAAAGCGCGTTTGGGTCTGATGCCATAGATTAGTGGTTCTTTGTTTATCCAAACATGCGGACCCTTATTTCTTAGCTTGATGGTCACGAACTGCTCAGGAGAAAAGTCATTTTAAAGATTCAAATAAATTAAAAATGAAGGGACGCAAGCTTCCAAGAGAGGTTGTCCACACGAAGCATTCGGTGCATTAAAAGTAACTAACTTAGGCAAACAAACTGTAATCTTTTTAATTGTTTACTGTGCTCGGTTCAGCCTTACTAGATTGGATGATTGTAGCTTTTTATTTCTTAATACGTATTTCGATCATAACAGCATAAGGGAAGTTTAAACCAGTCCCATCGTCACGGGGGCAATGATGGGCTCAGCCCCTCCAAATTTAAATATGAAACACTATAATACAGGGGAGATTTTATCAAATTTTCAGAATTCCAATTTCCCCTGCGCAAATATAAAGCCCACCTATTGAAGACTTTCTGGCAACGGTTCTGGTGTAAACCACACGACGGTTTCGTTGCTTTTGATTCTTACAGTCTGAAAAAGTGACAAACACGCGAATCGTGAACCTGGCAGTTGCAACCACTTGAGTGCGGTTTACTTGACGTGTTTTGCTCGTGTGTGTGAGATTTTTGCAGCAGTGGTGAAAGCGAGTCGCAACGTGGTCCTCACGTTGTGCTTTAACGTCTTTATGTCGCCACACCTATGTGCAGTATGTTTGTTTTTTTGAGCACAGATAAGATAAAACAGATGTGAAGTTTATAAAAAACGTAGGCAATGTGTTTTGTTAAATATTTTAACCGTGGCCTTTTGAGTTGGTTGCCTGTGGAAATTAACAATCATGTTCCCGCCAACCAAGTAGCCTACAGTACAATTTCAACAATTCCGTGCCATTCATCACTTTTGCGTCGAAGGCAGCAACAAGTGCAGTCATGAGGCACTGCAGTAATGATTTCGATTTTTTTATTGACTGTGCTTTTAGAGCGTCAAAATCGTCATTTTCGGCTTTTCGTAAATTGATTAACGCTTTTTCATTTTTTTTTCTCGTATCAATGGGAGAGGGAGTCTCACAAGTGGATTAGCCTAGGTAGGGCCTCGCACCAGCTAAATCCGGCCTGCCTGCAAACATGTCTCTACATTGTAACTTAGGCTGACGAGCTGAGTGAAGTTCGGTGCTCATACAGGTAACGATGGGGTGATTGCGCTGAGCTCTGGTTTGGGCTCTCGAGCCAACAAAGATTCGAGTGTCTATAACCATTGCCATTTTTTGTCATTGCCTATGGTCTCGGTTCGTGAAAATCAACCCGATGTTACAGGTTGACCTGCAAACATGTTTCTACATTTTAACTCAGGCTAACGAGCTGAGTGAAGTTCAGTGCTCATACAGTACGTTTCCTCCAATTGCGTCAAGGTTTCGTGAGTTCTAGGCAAATCATTTCTAGTAGTCCCTACACTTGTTTAAAAAGAACTTGTTCTCTCGGTGGCCGAGCATTTTGAATGGACTAAATACCTTAAATGTTAATTGTTTGAAAATTCTCAAAAAGCATCACGGGCCGCACAAAAGTGGCCACATGTCGCCCGCGGGCCGCGTGCTTGAGACCCCTGAACTAGAGTCTTCTTTATATATTTCGGGTAAACGAAGTGAACCTTGCAGCCAGGGTACCGAAAAATCTTGCGGTTGTCGATTCGAAGTGCCCCAGCAGTCAGTACAGCGAAATATCTTGGTGATAGTGTCTATGGAAAGAAATCCTTTCTCAGCAAAGAATCATACATTAAGATCTAACAGAGTATATATTTTGCCTACGAAGCAGGCATCATCAGCTTTGTGAAGTGCATGTTCATTTGATTTGTAATTGGGCCAGCAGTAAAATTAGAGCTGAAGGTTTATTTTCATTGTTCCGAAATTATTATGAATAACCATTTTTTCCACGCAATCACAGAGAAAAACTTGGAAGTTCTGCAAAGTGTTATTAGAAAAATCATCGCAATGTTTTACGGAAATTTTGTTGGTTTGTTGAAAGCAACTGCTGACGTTTGTTCAGGGTGAAACCTATTATTTTCAATACGACCAAAATGATTTCCTTTCAGTGGTTCTCAAAGTTTTTTGCCGTATACCTCCCCTGCAAACCCAGACATTTTCATTACCTCCCCAATATATAGATCACAAAGAGATAAGTGCCGACGTAACCACTACAAATAAAGAACAAAAAGTCTAAATCATTGCAAAATAATAAGCTTATCAAACAAATGAACCACCATAAAATTTACGAACAAAATTTAATTCAATTTTACTGAAAACCCTGAGCCTCATGTTGAGAAAACTAACAGTGAGAATATTGAGGAGAAATACTTCTCAATTTTGCGTGAATATCTCCGTAATCGCAATTGTTGAGCCTTCCTTCTTTCTTAGCCAAACTATCGGCAAAGGCATCAAAAGTGCAATTAACCAAGTACAAAGTTGGAAATGGTAGAGATGTTTGCTCGGCCGCCACAGCTGATTTGTCGTAGATTGCACCATGGGCGGATCCAGTCAGTAAGATTAAGGGGGGCGATTTCAGTAATATTTGGTAGTCAAGTCTCATAGCTTCGCTACTGTAAGAGAGATGACGTATACTTGACAACACTGCTGTGACAAAACAATGGACGGCAAAATGGCCTTATATCGCGAATGCTGTTTTCCGAATTGTACAAAATCATCGTGAATAAAAGGCACTGTCGTAGATTGTATAGGGGGCGATCGTCCAAATCCCCCCCGGATCCACCACTGGATTGCACTGACTTGCGTCCAAGCACATTAGCTTGTTTTGGATACATGGGTTGGTTTCACGTGCTGTCATCATTTTGCATGTGTAACAGCTTATTCGCCAAACCTTCAATATGTTTACCCCAAAAGCAATGCCATTCAAAAAAGTGATACCAGTTTTTTTCAAATTTATGTAATTCACTCAAAGTAATCAAACTGAACACTTTTACTGAAATACTGGAGTCAACAACAGAAATTTTTAACACACCAACAAGTTCAAGCTTTCCATCTCCCTGCAACCTAGCACTGTTACGTTGAAATAGTTAATTTACAAGTCAACGTTTGGTAGGCTTGGGAAAATAAAAAATGCAGACAAGCTTAAGATCTAATTACTGCACGCTAGAAAAGGATAAATTGTAGAATTGTGAGTAATGTCAAACCTTACAGAAGCACAAAAATAAAAACTTAGAATCACAATTTTCCACTCCAATCCTCCCTTGGGAAAATTTCCTCCTAACGATTAAAAATTCTTCCTCTATTGAGCCAAGTGGCTCGCAGTGAAAAGGTGAAGAGCCACTGGTTTAAACCAGGGCTGGGCAAATTTTTTTCAATGAGGTGAGGGTCACATTGTTCTGTCAGTTCTCAACGAAGGACCGGTTTCTACAAATTATACTTTTTTTATATAAAATAAAATAAATTTTAACATTGTTTTTTTTAAATATATTTATATATGTTTTAATATTCAAACTTAGTTTATTTTATCAAGAGGATGGCATTTTATTACATGTTTCTTGTGTTTTATATTACCACATTTTGATACTCGCTCAGCACAAAAAAATACTAAAAATGGGCATCGTGTATAAGAGGGTCGCAAAAAATGTTCAGGACTTAAAGTATTGGTATGTGCGTTTTTATCTGATGCGACCTTAAACGTCTTTTGCTACAAAGACGTTTGAGTGTGTCTCAATAGATTTTGTTTGCTCAAGGAGTTGCACATCTGGAGTTATTAGCGGTTTACAGGGTAAAAATAAGTGTTTTGGGATGAGCGCAGTGTCGGATTAATAACAGCAGCAAATGAAGCAATTGCTACGGGCCCCGGGATTTGGGTGACCCCGCAGTCGTTTGTGTTAAACTTGTTCTTTATTATACGCAAAGGTCGATATTAGAATTTAGGTGCCCGCGGCAAACTTTCAGAAAGGGGGACCTATATTTCACACATGCTATACAGAAATTTTACTCGCTGAAAACAAGATAGATTTTTCATTTTGTCTGGGAATTTGCTTCTTGGTGAAAGTCCATTTTACAATGTAAATTGTTTGAAGTCATTTGATTTCAAATTGTTTTTGTCTGTTTATGTCTGAGGGGGCCCTTTTTGCACATGATCTCTATTTTGACAAGCATATGACGTGCTTCAGAGCTTATTATTAAAGGCTCTGGAGTGATTAATAAGCTTTTCAACAAAACAATGCAAAAACTAAGTTCGAAACTCTCAAAAGGGGGGGCCCTTACAGCATCTCTTAAACAGGGGGCCCGAAGCCACTGCTTCGTTCGTCTCCCCTAATAACCACCTCTGATTGTATACATAGAAATTTTCAGTTCAAGAAGTCACTGTTTTGGTAAATTTGCCATAAGCAATTAAGCAAAGGTTTTCAAATAAATGCTTTTACATTAGACTACTGCAATTTGAAGCTTAAAGTATTTTAGAGTTATTTGCAACATTATGGGACTACTCAAGCAATTGAGGCCAAATTACAGCAATTTCCAGATATTGCTTGATCGTACTGTATTGAATGGCGTCTTTGTAAAACATTATTACATGACATTCACCTGTTCTCTAATCTTCGTTTTCTTTTTGGTACTTTAAAATAATTCGGCCATTGGTGCCATAACCTGGGATTTTGCCGCCAGATCTGGGATTTCCAAAACCTTTCTGGGTTTCTGCGTTTTTGTTCTGAAGATCTGGGGTTTTAGGATTTAACTGCGTTGCAGGATAGGTTATGATTGGTTAAACTTTATTGTTAGTCTCATCTTTCTTTATCTTGTTTTATCAAGGTACCTTAGTCTTCATCATAACTGATGAACAAGCAACTGAAACCATATAAGCTGTAAATGTTAGCTAGGTGCAATGAGTTCAAGTGACAGAGATAGCAATGAAGCCACTCCGAAGAAAACGACTGAGTGGAGCACACAGTAATTTCAAGGCAGAGTGGTTGAAAAATCCGAATCTCAAAGGTTAGCTGCAGAAGGACAGTGGGGATGAAGTTATAATTATTGTAAATTCTGCCAGATCCCCGTCAGAAATACAAACAAATCCATGTTACTGCAATATACTAATTCCAACAGACACAAAAGTTCATTAGCAAAGTTGCAGTATATGTTTTGTGACTTGGGGATCGCTAGATTTGGTAGAGAGTAGAAAGATTCACCTAATTTTGTGTCAACCCGGGATTTTCTGTTCCAATCGGGGATTTTCTGATGAGTTTATGGGATTTTTCAAAAAATATAATTGGCAGCCCCGGATTTAGAATCTTTTCACTAACCACTGGATAGTGTACTTCTTTTTTTTCTTCTTTTGCAAACATGGGAAATTATTTACGCATTTATTTAACTCCCATGGTGACCAACTGCAGTGGAGAACGGTCATTTTCTGAATTTGAGATGGTAGAATAAACAAAGGAGCGCTATTAGACTAAACAAGCTCAACAGCCTGATTCTAAAGAATACAGAGCATTAAGGTCTATGTGAAATCGACATTGCTAGTATCATAAAAAATTCGCTATGGCAAAATCTAGAAAATGCAATCTTAAGCAGTAGGTTTGCTGATTTTGACAATCAACTTCGACGCTTATACTGAGACACCACTGTCTAGGAAATAGCAAAGATAAAAATTATTGGTGAGTCTGGAAGCAATAATTAATAATCTCTGTCTCTGTAGTGAACCTGTAAGCCGTAGCTGTACAGTAATGTATTCCTTCTTGGTGAAAAGAAGATACGTATATACGTTTTTGGTAAAAAAGATATATACCCCATAATGTCCATCAGTTGCTATTCAGGACCAGGCTTTACATGCTTACGAAATTCAGTATGCCTAATCAGTGTTTTTAAGGCGTTTGAGGGACCGAAACGGTTCCTCAAATGGGGATAGCCTATGCCAAGGGTGAGGGATAGCCTAAACTTGAGGGATAGCCTATGTCAACGTTGAGCGGATCTTTGAATGCTACCATTTCGGGCAAAACGCATCAGGTGTCGTGTGTCTTTGGCGCATAATGGATCAGGTGTGTTTAGTGAAAAACGGCTTTTTGCTGGCATCCACGAGTTGTGTGAAAGTTTTTAGAAGCACATTTAAGCTATGAGCTTTCAGGAATTGCACTGGTTGCAAAAGTTAGGGTCTGGTAAAGCTTCCTTTGGAGCCAAAGTGGTCTAATAGGTAGGTGCATTCAACACTTGATTAGCACTCGTATGACATTTTACTAAACCCAGAGGCGAATTTTCATTTTCGGGGCCCAGGCTATTTTAAATTGGGGGTTTTCTGGAAGGTTTGCGACGACTGATGTTTTTTTGTTTAATCTTTGCGCCAATAAGCTCTCTCTCTCTCTCTCTCTCTCTCTGATGTCATGCAAATTAACACTACACGTGCTCGTTACATTCACTGAACAAGTTGTTGTTCCTACTCATGAACATATTAATTTACTCTGAATTCCCTCGATATCAGCAACAAAAACAGTCACATTGAAACCAACGAAAAAGGCAGCGGTGAAGTTATCTGACCACACTCCCATTACATATGTATTGAGTGTTTCACTAGCCTCGTGTAATTGGAAAAATAGATTCAGCCGTTTTGTTCCACACATAATACGTAACAATAACCAATTATCAACCCCATGAACAGAGAATGCTCAACGTCATTCACTTCAATCCTTCGCGATCATTCTTCTATAGCAGCGTGGTCCAACTGCAGGCCCGCGGGCCACAGTAGGCCCGCAGACAGAATTTTTAAGGCCGGCGAGCTTTCTCAGTATTGATTGTTGCGTGTGTGTGTTACAGTAGATTATTTTAGTTACAACAAGCATCACACCTTTCAATAAAATATTAAACGACGTTACTCTAGACCAGGGGTGGGGAACTTGCGGCCCGCGTGAACGTTTAATGTGGTCCACAACATAATTTGCGTTACCAAAGTTAGAGCACAAAATCTCGTCAAAACGAAGCTTCATGATATGCAGGTACTTAGATAATTAAGTCAGAAGTCGCTCTTCCTCTTAGTTAAAAGTAGAATTCTAGGATGAAATCAACTGATTTTGCCGCCCGCCGGCGATAATGCACAATTCATGCAGCCCGTGATAATAAAATGGTTTCCCACCCCTGGTCTAGGCTGTAGAGAGCTTCTGGAAATTAAGCAAAATTAGGCTTCCCAAACTCAAAGATTTCGCGCTAAAAATGCATTCGATGTTTGGAAGCACATACGTGTGTGAGAGAACGTTTTCTATATTGAAGCAAGCCAAATCTGAAAAAAAAATCGAAATGCACACGAAACACTGGGTGATAATCTCCGACTTGCTACCCCTAACATATTGGTATTAATATAGCAATGATATTGTATTAATATAGCAATGATACAACTTGCAGGCCACTTCCAACAAAATGATGCACAAAATAACAAATTCACAAGATTTAAAAGTAAAAGAGGGAAGATAAGTGAGTTGAAAATTATTACACAATAGCGAATAGCAATTTAATGTATATATATACAGTATACATATCAGTAGGATGCCTGTGGTCAAGTGCGTAGCCAGTGGGGGTAATGGGGCAATTTACCACCCCCAACTCCGAAAATTGAACCAACAATTTGGGTTAATCAAGGTTTTATTGTGTAAGCCAGAGAAATACTTTAGTGGAAATCAACGATACTGCTTAAGGAGCCTATCCTACTTCAGCTTTTAGTCAAACCTGATGAAATCAGTATGGTTCACCAATTGTCCATGATTAATCAAATGTTGTGTACATTGTAAATGATAGAGAATTCTTATCATGGCTGACATTACCGGAGGGGTAAGCTCCGTGTGAAAGTTGATGATAATGAAATGCAAAACTGTATATAGCCGCTTGTAATAATTAATCGCAAGTAAAAACATGCGTAACACTTTTTTCGCAGCTGTTTCTGGCGCACCAGCTTGTACCCCACGTAATGGTAATGCAACCTTCATTTCAAAAACACCGCAAAAATTCCTTTCTGATAACTCTGGCGTGCTGCAAACATAACTTGCCATTTTCTGCGGTCTTAGCCGTAGCCTTACATGAATATCGTAGATTTTTTATTTAATACAGTCTTAAAACTTAATGCGTGAATTTTGGCGGCGATATTATATGCTTTGAAGCTCAAACTTTGGCTAGGAATCAATTCAATTTCAAAGTCTTTTTTATTACGCAATTGCATGGTCACTGCTTAGCAACAATAGCATTTATTCTAGATATTTATTTGTGATGATTAGACATGTATAGTGACCAGGGGCGTAACGAGGTTAGGTGGCGCCCGGGGCAAGAAACAAGTTTGGCGCCCCCATGTTGGAACCTGAGGTCTTTCGGAAGCAAATGTACTGTATTGAAGAAAGTACTTGCGACAATTTTGGGACTTCTCGGTACCCCCCGCAGTGATTCCGCGCCCCCATAGTGATTCGGCGCCCGGGAAATTGTACCCCCCTTCAGTGGCGTAACAAGGGGGAGCAAGGGGTCGTCTGCCGCTGGGCGCAGCGTTTTGGGGACGCCAAATTGAGGTCAGCATGTTAAGTAGTAATTACGAAATGTCGAATGTCAATGGATGCAATTAACTGCGATTAAAGAAAATGTCGAATGCCAGCAACTGCTACTCAATTGTGAAATCTCATCAAGATCGCAATGGTTCCCAAAGCGAATATTTATTAACCCTGGTGACGTTTTGAGGTGGAGCTGCTGTCTCCAGCAATCAGCGCCGGCATGTGGTTTGAGTGACAGTGGCGTCACAATGCTTTCAAGTTCCCACGGTTGCGAACTTTCCAACTTCGGTCTCATTCTATAATTGCGTCACAATGGACAAGAATCCAGCTAGCGTTCACAGTGCATGCAGTATGCTGCTGCGCATGCTGTTAGAGCAGCGATGAAAGTTACAGTATGTTGTTACGACACTAGATCTGATGTTTAGGAAAATTTTTTGAGATTTGATGTATTGGAAAACGTCATGTTGAAATGATGTGGTTCTGAAGGTAGTTGCGATGATTTTTTTGTGGGATATTGAAAACGTGCCGACTGCTGTCCACATCTGCGCAATTCTAATTGGAACTGTGCAACAGCGTTGAGTATATTTGTTATAATTGTGAACTTTTCAGTTACTACTTCAGTTTTTTGACGATATAATTAACAAATTTTCAGTAGAAAATGCAAAAAAGCTTTTTATGTCAAGCTAGAGAATTACAAGCAAAAGATTATATCGCAGTCTCACTGTCTTTTCTTTATTTTCGGTTAACTTTTCAGCGTATTATGTTAAAATGCTTTAGGATTTTCACTTTTACATTTGTCTAGTACAATGGTTCTCAAAGTTTTTTTCACATTCCCCCCTTACAAACCAAACCACTGTCATTTCCTCCCCAACAAAGATCACAAATGATAATTGCAAAAATTTCGCGCTACCTACTGTGAAGAAACAATAGACGATTATGAACCAAACAGACTCTTTTATAGCATAGTCACTGCAGTTACAGCAGCTTGTACCTGCAAGTTACGGCGATTGCTACTTGACAGGCGCATGGTCCACTTGATCATGGAACTTGTTGGTAATCGCAGCTTCACCCTTACCACCGCTAACGGCAAATGGAAGTAGGTTACGGCTCCTCAAGAATGGCGTCCCATAGGGATCCATCATGGCACCCCTTCTCTTCACAACATCTACACTTCTGACTTGCCAACTACCGTCTCCAGTAAGTATTTATTGCGGACGCCAACGACCTAGCAGTCATGCATGCTGATGGATGCAACGGGAAGAGTAAGCAGCAAAATCTATCGTAAATAGGAAAAGCTTTTTATTTTGTAAGTGCCGACGACATGACATTTCCATTGCTTACAGATATTTTGCAATCTGCTTTCTCAACAAAGCGCATGTGGCTAAAATGATACTAAAATGAATTTTTCCCCGCCGATTGGATTATGTCATATGTCATGGATTTAAAAAAATACTTCGGCCGGTTACGCCAACACCCCTCGAAGGTTTTGTGCGGCCAACTTAGGTTTTCGATGTTGTATACGTAGCCTACACGCTGACAACCTGCCCTTATTTTGATCATTTTCAAATTAACATTTTTTGATGCAGGTGATACTCAGAGCCACTTTATCACGTTTGTACTGCGTACTGGTAGATTTCCACACTCGGCACTGACACCTTGGTGCAAAACTTTTTATTAGTTTTCTGATTTCTATATCCTTGTTCCATTGGCACTAAACTTGCCTGTGAAATCACATTTACGTAGTGGTTAATTAAAGGTGCCAAACAGTCGTTACTACTGCAATTGGGAACGCTTTCGGTACATTAGGTTAAACTAATTTTGGTTTCCTAAGATCAAAAAAAGTCATTCAATATGGGCCCTCGTTAATGTCATTCAATGTGCGGCCCTGGTTAGAATAGTGACATAATTTTTGCCTCAGTAAGCAATTTCGGTTGGACATTTAATGACATAAAATCCAAACATTTTTTCAAAACCATTGAGAGATTCTAGCGTCGACGTTTATCAGCTGCATACGTCAATTAGTCACTCAAGAAGTGGACGACGACGGGATCCACTTCTTATATGTGCGCAAGTTTTGTAGAAGGCCTACCTGGGGAATTGGTGTCTTAGACTTAAAGTTGCTGATCGGTTTCGATTAAACGTGTGTTGGTGTACATCAGAAGCGTGTAAATATGAAAAGCGCAATCATAATGGCGGCCACGATGACTTCTTACTCAACTGTAATATTGGCTGCAATAAGCATACAGCACATATAATATCAAAATTTTCACAGGCACTTTTGCAGGAAAGTTTTACGAGCAAATGGTGGCTTTCATCCACGCTGAAGCTTAGAACTTCACTAAACACAAACTTTTGAAAGTCGTCAATTCAACAAAAATAGACTTGTTATTTGCAGGCTTAAATCTGAACAAATGTTCAGGAAAAAGACGCCAGACAAATGTAAGTTTCAAGAATTATGCTTCAAAAACAAGGGGCGTTAGATATTCAAATGTTGAGACATGGTAGCTTTTTGTCCCCCTATCAATATTTCTGGCTACGAGCCTGCCTGTGGTCGAGGATTCTTTGCCATTATCCGTCCCTTTATCAATACAGTAGCAATGTTATTGGTAGCAAGTCGGAGACTATCGTACATTTTTCGTCTGCCGTTTGATTTCTTTGTCTAGATTCGATTTCATCGGACAAAATGTACTCACACACACGTGTGTATTTGTAAACATCGAGTGCATTTTTATTGCGAAATCTTGCAGAGTGGGAAATCCATCTTTGCTGACTAATATCAAGAAATTCTCTGCAGTTTAGTGGTCTAACTCCGTTGATAATGTACATTTTTATTAAAAGATGTTATGCTTGTTCTAACTAAAAGTAATTGTAGTAACACACACAACATCAAAATGATACTGAGAAAACTCGCGGGTCTCAAATACTGGCTCCGCGGGACGCATGTGGCTGACCCTATCAGGCGTCGCCATTTCAGGCCAGAGTGGACCTGGGAATAACGATGGCCACAAGGTATTCCATTTTCCTAAAAACTGCAGAAATCATGCGTTGCAACCACTGCCACATCACCAGTTGCAGTTTTCTTTCCTAGTGTAATATCTAAATTAGCTGTGGGGAAACTGTGGTCCGGGTGATCATTTAGTGTGACCCACGTCAAAATGTTCGCAATAAAAAATTGAGCACAACATCCCGGCAAAAGGAAATTATATGGTAAGTAGATACTTCGGCAATAATTCAAGAGAAGTCTCTCACAGTTGTCTTGATGGACATCAGAACGCAAGTGATTGCAGTCGTTTGCGAATGCTTGCATCGCAAATGTTCTGCACTGCCTTGTTTGGTTTACACAATGCGGTAGGAATTTTGTTTTTCACGCTTGACCAGCGTGTTTATCAAGGTTTAGTTAACCAACCGAGGACCAACACTTCTGCGTGACCAGCCGCGTGTTACCGTTCTTTTCACGCTGCGCATGCCCTTTTGCGTGGTTTCCGTTGTGACGCATACAGTTGAAAACAACACCTCTCGCGCGGTGGCAACGTGACAAACTGCACGGCTTCAAGACTTTATAGACTCAAAACAAACTTCTGATGCTGCCATTCCCAAATTTTACCTTGGCCAAATACGCATGCGATGGTGTGGTACTGACGAAAAGATTCATTTCTGTAACATCAGGAAGTCGGGAAAAAATAGCTTGGATTATCATCTGAAATTTGGTTGATGATCGAACAAAGATTTAAGCAAATAGCAAATATTGGAGTAAGAGAGCGAGTATTTTTGATATTGAAACGATTCAGTTGTAGTAGGGAGGTTTTGCGCGGATTTTTCTGCTGTACCGAAAGGTAAAATAATTTAACACAGTTGTGACAAATATCAACAGACACGGCATGGCACAATGAGACCTAGCTAGTTTTATGAAATTGCCCCAGGTGAAAAGACTCAACATTTTTCAACGCATCATTTGGCTTAACGAACTTGATTGCTATAAATCTGTTCGTTTCTAACGAGGCAACGTGAAGAAGCGAACAGAGGGTTACTCAATTAGAACGCTGTCGTAACATGGCATCAATGCATATAACCAACGCTTACTTTTAATAGGAAATGTGTTCGCAGTCTGTTAGTAGATAATTTGAGCTTTTAATATTTATCTGTTTGTCTGTGTCGATCAGCTTTTGTTCTATTTTTCATTTTGGCTCCAACTTCATTTGTTAAAAACGATAGCTAAGCAGGTAAAAGTTAATGCGTAAGGCCAAGGAGGGTTTCGGGTGAGCAAAATCTGCCGAAGACCTTCTCTGTAGGGCATCTGAGCAAAGGGCAACGGCACTGACACAGCCTTTAGTTAAAAGATAATATTGCGTCCGCTTTGATCATTTCATCTGAACAGCTTTCTAACAAGTTCAACTACTTGCATTGTTCAAACGCCCTTGTACTTCTGACAATCATTCGCTAGCGTTTCCCAAAAACGTTACGGTGAGCAAGACGTGGTTAGGGGTGATGAATAAACTTTTGTTGAAAATCATCGCGTTTGAGCTTGTGAAAAAAGGAAGTGCGTAGATCAGCCATGTCCAACCCGCGGCCCGTGGTTCGCATGCGGCCCAGTCGAGAGTTTTGTGCGGCCTAGTTTAGATTTTCGCTGTAGTAAAAGTATCCTACATAATGACAACCTGTCCTTGTTTTGATAAACTTGAACTTCACATTTTTCATGCAGGTGGTCCTCAGTGCCACTTTATCACGTCTGTTACCATTGAAGTTAGGATTCGAACACCATCAGTATACTAGTTAAACTAAATTTAGTTTGCTAAGATCAAAGTAAGCCATTCAATGCATGGCCCTCAATAATATGTCATTTAATGTGCGGCCCTGGTCACGACAGTGACATACGTGTTGGCTCAGTAAACCATTTCTGTTGGACATAGCTGGCATAGATTACAGCTGAATTAATAGTCTCAGACGTAAGGTCCATATCACAAGTTCCACTGTCTTTCACCACCACTGATGCCCGCCATTTGTATTCAAGTGTAAAGTAAATCACAATCAAACAAACTACTTTTGTACCTACAGCAGTTGTCTTGCAATATTTCACGCCGCTGCAAAGAGAGCATATTGCCTTGGTGGCAAAAGTTTCCAAGAAGAGTTTCGATAAGTTTTGTCAAGGCCTCAAAAACTATGCCCTCCGTCTCAATAAAATTTCCGTCGAGTTCGTAGGTACCGCAGCATCTTTACTAATGGTCGCTTATGGGAGTCCCTTGACAATATTTTGGAAAATTCGTGTCTCGTTGTTTTCCATTCCTCTTAAAAGTTGCTTCGATATTTATCACTTTGGAAAAACTCTCTATTGCGCTGTGTTATAAACATCCGATTTAAAACTGAATATGATAAATTAACTATAGTTATCATTGATGTGTTATACGATCACTGGAAAGGTTTTGTAATGATTAGTCAATAGTTTTGAAAGCTGATCATCTGAAAGCACATCAACTGAAGGTGCGAATCTCTTGCAAAGCTGAAGATGTCTGACGAAGAAAAACAAACCATGATGAGCTGGTTTAAACATATGGCAAACAAGATCCCAAATGCCGTGTATGACTTCCAAGGCACTGTCATCAGAGTTCTCATTGCATTAGTGACGGTTGCCTTGCAAGCGATTATTGCTGTGACGGCTTACAAATGTCCATGCGTTTCTCCCGATGAAGTAAAAAATTGCACATCCAGCATTGGGAGCGGCGAATGCTCCAAGAGTCTGAACTTCTACTATGGGCTTTCGTTTATCGTGGCCCCAGCAGTGGCTCTCTTAGTGTTTGGCATCGCGAGCAACCCCAAACTTTGGAAAGCGGTCACCGGGTCGCTCAACCCCAAAAGTTCGAAATTCGACCAACCAGGGCTCAACGTGACGCGAGCAATCGGCCAAACCGTTGGTCTGGCTACCATCGCCCCCCTGACGTGGGTGGTCGTCACGCTACTCGACGGTAGATTTTTCGCTTGCGCTGTCACGGCCTTACCGTATGACACCGACCCGGCATTGCCTAATTTCGCTACCTGCCAAACGGTAAGTTAGTCGTAACATGTCTGAGTTCTTCTCGCTGTATTGTCTTATTGGTTCTTCTTTACCGTTTACTTTCGTGGATCGATCTGCAGATAAGCGGTTGGCGGTTACTGAAAGCTGATCTAAATACTTTAAACTTTAAAAACTCTTGTGTTGAAATACGCTGACAAGTGAAGTAAACATCGAGCCAAGGGAAATCCTAGCATGTTCTAGAAATGACGAAACACATTTTCAAAGATGAAGCAAACACCGCAGCTATACAAGATTTGCTGCTCTTACGAGCATTGTTAAAAGCGGTGCAATTATTTAACCGCGCCTCAGGGGAAAAACAGATTTGGAAGATATAAACTTAAAGAATTTTAGTTTAGAAGCAACTAGGTTTTTGACATAGCTATTTTCATTGTCATTATGACAGGGTATCAATCACTTGAAAGAGCGTATGAAGCATTATGTCTGCAGATATGTATAGTTTAACCTTATAGTCTTAGCTTTTGCTTTATCCAAGAAATTTGTTACTTGATGACGTTTGTTTTCAAAGTTTTTAAATTACTTTAAGATACGCTATGATACACATCCATTTTTGAACAAGAGGCGTTGAAAAATATCTCACCGTTTTCAATGCCTTCGGAATAACTTCTTGTATGCTGTGTTTTTCACAGCAATGCGAAGAAAAACACAGGTCAATATTTTTACTTTACAGGCAAAATTTACTTTATTGTGTTTATTTTTCAGAGAGTCGGTCAAACACCTCCAGTCATGTCAAACAACTACAACAACAACAAGCGTTTTTATCAACTCGTCGGATGGATTGGTACAGGCGTTTGTTTGTTCGTGGGTTTCTTGATCTACGCTTTGATTCAATTCTATGCACCTCTTACTTACTATCATAACAAATACTATAAGCTTTACCGAACAAGTGAACAAAGCTCCCTTGTCAAGCAAATGAAGCAGAAGGTAAGATTATTGAAAAATCAGTCACATGTTTGTTATGAAAGTGATTTAGACTGCTCTTTGTTGACATTCCCCAAACGTACTGGTTGAAAATGCGAATAAAATGCACGTGCTTGGTAATTGTGGTTACAGGGGCTGGTAAGGGGTTACAGAAAAGAATTAACCAAAAATTGTTTTCCTTTAACAAATACTCTAAAATGTTTTGTATTCTTCGTGATAATGTTGATTTGTAGGAACGTTCAATTACCTGGAAGCAAATTTGTTCTTTGCAAAATTGTACATAAAAGTTTTTTTCCAAAACTTAAGTTCTGAGGTTTAGGTTCTGAGACGCTCCAATCAAGAAAACTTAAGAGTATATATTTGCAAGGGCGTACGCAAGGGTGGGGGTTGCGGTTAAAACTCCCTTTTGGGCTTGATATTTTACAAAAACTTTATTACCTGCGCTAGGGAGATTAATTGTTTTCGCGTACTTTTTGCTTGTTGATTTGTCGACTTAATGGAAATACCACGGAATGAATTTGTATGCAAATTTCAAGGAACCTTCTAAATGGACCACAAGGTAATAATTAGATTTTGGTGGGAATATGGGTTGCCGTCTGCTTCCGGAAACCGTCTCACCACTTTTTGCAGACCTTTCGTCCACTACTCATGCTTAAAATGGTGTTGCGCAATAGTTCACTTTATCCGAAACTATTGTGTTTGTTTTGTCTGCTATGGCTTCTCAGCGCAAACGCAGACCGCACTGGCTACGTTACCGATTTCCGTAGCATGATAGAACTGTTGCAGGAGCTCAAAAAAGCCGTTGTTCATATAGAAGCATGCAAGCATTTGATAATGCCTCAGCAAGGAAAACGGAAACTAAAAGTTTGCTGGACTTCTATGCATAACAAAAAATCGGAAGTTTCTTGCCTGCTTTAAGCGCAATCTCAATTTTTGTGTAGTTTAGCAAGATTCGATCTCGCAAACCGGGGTGTGCGCCAGCCAGTCCAGCCGCATAGTTTCTGTGCTTGACTGCTTGTATTCGACAAGACATAAGCGCAGCCTCATTTTGCAGTTGTTTCTGACGTAGTGATGAGTGTGCTTTACTCCCCTGTTTTAACCCGCACCAGATATTTTTGCAGTTATGAGCTGCTGTGTCGTAGCGTTGAGTTTATTTACCTCCGATATCCTAACTTGGAGCGCTGATAGTTTATATTCAGTGCCATGACACATGAAATAAGGGGAATGCGTGTCGTGGAAGAGCATGCATGTTATGTAAACAAACTTCGCCAAAACATTGGTTTGGAAAAATGAATATGACTTCAACTTCTGACGCCACACACAGTGCACACCAATACAAATCGCCACCATATGCCACTGAATGAAAACCCCCATGAAAATTTTCTGCGTACGCCACTGATTTGTGCTTTTAGCAGGGACCAGCTACTTTTTAGAATTTAACTATTTAACGAAAATAAACGAAAATAAATAATGCCTTTTGATGAATACATTACATATGAAACTTTTCACATCTTCAGTTTAAGCATTTTATTAAAAACCTGATGAATCTGCTAGTAGCCTTGTAGTGGAGACAAGCCACGGTTATTGTTTCACCTAGATTTAAAACATTGGCTCTGGTGTCGTGATGCACCCCATTCATTTATATCCTATTCCCATAGAATCAGCAACATTACCAAAACACATTTTCTTTATCTCATAAATACCAGGCTAAACAAGACACTGAAGAAAACGTCGCACTTTTCATTGGGGAACATCAGCGTCGGCCCATAAAACTGTGGGACAAGTTTTCGGAAGTATACGAGTTCAGGTGGAACAAGGAAAATTTTCCCCGTTATTCGTTTTTACACCAGTGGGCGGAAAAAATAAAAGCTGAAAAGGATCCAGAACAAACACAAGAGAAGCAACAGGAGAACGAAAACAAAAAGGATGTCAGCAAGCAGGAGGCTGAATGCTCGCCTAAACCGAACACGAAGCTTCAAGCGAAAAAAAAGAAAACGTGCGAAGAAGACAGCACGGAGAAAGCTGGAGACAATGACAAAGAATCTTTCATCTGGGCCGGAGTTACCATAAGCAATTTCTCCGGAACTTTTGCAAATATTGCTGTTTCAGGCTTTACCGTAGCGATTCAAGAAATCATAAAAGTAGCGGAGTATAGTTGCCCTTGTGTCTCGGCAGCAGACTTAAAGTGCGCGGTTGACAGTCAAGGCAAGCCAGCTTGCTCCTGCCTGATGAACAAAGGTTACGGTGTAGCGTTCATTGCTGCGCCCGCGATTGCGCTTCTGCTCTTCGGTATGGTTATCAATCCAAAACTGTGGAAAGTGCTAACCAGCTGCGTGAAGCAGAGGAAAGCGAAAAAGTTGGCTGCAAAATCTTCACCGACGCGTCAGGCAGCAACCTCCCGTCAAGAAGTTCGCTTGCAACAGTGCGGACCTGGACAAGAAACGCCCGAAGATGAGGACGATGACAGCTGCAGAGATATGACCTGGGCATTTGTAAAAACATTTGCCATGGCAACCATAGCACCGATCACGTGGGTCGCAGTGGCGTTTCTGGATGGACAGTTTTACGCGTGTGCCTCAACACCTCTTCCTTATTATCTCACTTCCACCAATGGCACCCAAATGTCCTGTGCTGAGGTAAAGATTTTTATTTTTCAAACTTATTGCGGACACCAGCAGTGTTCACACCTTTATTTATCAGACATGGTATTCCCACAACAATTCTTTGAATAAAAGAAATAAATAAAGCGGTACAGAGAGCATTTTCTTTCTACTTATTGTTGCACTTTAATTTTTTTTGTTGTCTTACAAATTCGTTTCTATTTCTGTTTTGCAGGCATTATTACGTAATGAATGCAAATGCGCGCAAAAACTGGTGGTATTTATTTTAAATGTATATCCTATTTCTAACAAGTAACAAAAAAATTTTTGTTGGATAAATTTTTGGAACCAATTAATAGAAAGCCTTTATTCATAAGAAATGTCTTTTTGAACTGTTTTGCCAAAAACACCATCTAGTTTCGTAAAGATTCTTCCACACTGTGTACTGCCTAAATAATTTTGAGCTTTGGTTAACTTTGAACACGAGCACTTGATTTTGTGTTCAAATACCACGACTTAAATTTGAGAGAGTTTCTTATCTTGCAAGTGCCCAGTTGCAAAATCCCAACTATCAGCTAGAAGTCAGCATTTTCACTAAAATTTCCTTTTACTTAAACATTTTTATTTGTACTATGTCCGATGCTCTGCAGCTCAGACCTTAAAATCTGAAATTCGTAACTAAAATTTATTGCCAAGTTATCTCCGTGGTTCACTTTACATTCGACAGTAATTAGTTTGAAATATCTATTGAGGGTGCTTCTATATTGGCAAAGGTAATTCCTTTCTGCTTCGTTTCATTTCATCTGCAAAACTACGATTTTTCAGGTTCCTGCCAACGACTTGGTGATTTCTAATGAATACATTAACAACAGAAGACTTTCTCAGATCATTGGTTGGTTAATGATCGCTTGCAGCCTCATCGTTGGTTTTGCTATATTCACCATCGTTCAGTGCTTTTCCCCACTAACTTACTTTCATGAAAAGTTCTACAGGATATATCGAGCTGCTGAAGAGGCGAGTTTCAAGAGAGTTATAGCAAACAAGGTAAAACCTGTTACACAATGCATGAAACTATAATAAGGTAAAAAAGACACCTTTGATCGTCTTTTTTGTTAAATATAAGTGGTGGTTCTTAACCTTTACAAACACGGCGAACCCGTAGTTTTCCAAGCTTTTGTCGAATCCCATTTTTGCCCAATATAGCAGAAAGTAAAAATAGGTCACTCCGCCTAGTCCTTGGACAACTGGAATGTAAATGGCTGAGCCGCTTTCCCGAGGGTTTAGTCAGCAGGACTTGTCTCGCCGTCGAACACTGAAAACGGCTCCGTCGAACCCTGGGGGTTCGATCGAACCCAGGTTAAGAACCACTGCATTTTTCAAGCTAATGGCCTTGATCTGTTGAAAAAAAATCAAAGTTCTCAGCATCTTTTGTACTATTGTGAATAAGCCAGATCATGCAAGTTTATCCCAAGGCAGACGCACTCACGCAATCTGCTTTTCTGAAACCAATACGTACTCAACCAAACAATCACAAGATGCGCACCCACGATAGATTTTAACAATTACAATCGTAGTTCCAGCGTACGTTGGCATTACCTCTGTGAAATCACATTTTCATCGCATACGTTGTTTTGAGTTATGCTTTTCGTAATCCGGCTTCGTTTTCTCCCTGAATGGCAGTCACTGATTCGAACCTTTTAAACTTTACGTGACTAAAAACACTGATCCTGCATTTTATCCTATAGGTCAACGAACGAGCGACAGAAAATGCCGAAGTATTCCTATCTGCTCCGCGAGGAATAGAAGCGTGGAACAAAATATCTCAGCTCCACAGACTGCCGAAAGAGAAGGAGGTCCATGTAGTTTACTCTTACCTGGATGAATGGGTCACGGATAATGCAACTTCTCAACAGTTACAGCAAAACCGAGGAACGGAGCAACAAAATCATGTGGGAAAAAACAACGGCGTTGCGACGAGCAACTGTTGAACAGTTTAATTACAAGCCCATGTACGATATCCAGCTTGATAGACAATACGAGATGGACACCTTCAATATGTATTTTTACGAGTATTTTTCTGTACTTTATGTGTCTTCAACTTACAGGTACGTGAGTTTTTTGCAGTAACAATATGCTACTTCATTTGCTGTATTTGTACACACTATTTTTCATTTTTAGTAGAAAGTGTACGTCAGATTTCTCAAAAGGAAATATGTGTGTTTGTATCAAGCTGTTTCTTGCCATTGTTAATATAGGGGTAACTGCATGCAGATACGTCAACGCCTGTAAATGCGAATTAAAAATGACTCGCTTCCTTTGAGCTAGATTTGCATGAAGCCATTACGTTATCTTCAGCAAGTTGCTTTGATACCGTGGCACTTTGTATTGCGCCATTTAACTCTACGTTTTATTGCACTTCCACCTAAAAGAAAAAAATCTGCTGTGTATGTACTATACAGTAAAATGCACCAAACACATATTTAAAATATTTTATGTTTTAATCGTTGATTTTCGATCAGAGCAAACGTTTATGGCTGAGAACTCGTCACGTTTCCTGCTTTTGTCCAAAGATACTGCATGATATATGTTGTTGATTTTTTGCGCCATAGTCTTTGATCCTCACGAGAATAGCAGCTGAGTGGACGTTTGAATGCCGAAGTTTGTTACTGCATTGTATAAATCATTCGCTATTGAACTGGAACCATGGCCGTTGGGACATGCCCCTAGGCCAACGGTAATAGTTTATTAATCACCAAAGACCTGCGTTTCGAAACATTTGTGTCAGATACCGCGATGTGGTACTTATAAACTCCACTGTGTACATGAGTCTTTCACTTGTCTCGAGTGGCTCATTACTACATAACATTCGAAAATTTTATGTCCTACGGCTCTTTGTATAATATCTCTTATGCAAATTATAACTACTACCAAGCGTTGTACGTAACCACTATACCTCCATTGTAAATATATGGTGAAGATGTCACGGGCTCAAATTTTTGCTGTGCTGATCAGCCCATACGCGCTACAGCCAGTGCCAGATTAAATGAGCGCGAGGCCCCGGGCAAAGCCATGACCGCGAGGCCCCCTAAACGCGTAGCACAACTGAAATTGGTGAAACAAAAGTTAGGACTGATTGTTGATTTCTATGTTTCTCTGTGCCTACAAATCAAAAAACAAATTTCAATTACAGGAAAAAGGCATTGGGATTGTATTTTTGTAGGATTTTAGATCCCGCTGCAGCTCAAGATTGCAGAAATAATACCAAATGTACTCCTACAATTAGTGATAGATACCATCAACGGAGTATGTTACTAGCGTTATGAAAAACGTCTTGAGCAACAAAAAGGTCGTCCAAATGTTAATATTTGCTCTGCAGAAGCAAATTTGGAAGAGGAACTATAATTAAATCAGTATTCGATTATCGTTTCAATTCAAATAAGCACAACACACATGTTTTTGTTCGTAACACAAGCTTTCTGTTTTTTTTGTACGAATATGGGTTTTTTGGTATGCAATCTGGGTTTGTTTAAAATCACAGAATAAGATCCCTGCATGTGACTGTTGAACACAGTCCATCTTGGCAGGTAATGCAGCGAGACAGTGACATTGCTAATAGCGGTAAGCCACGTATAGTCTTATACTGTGTGAAAAGAAGCATGAGTAAATCTGTAGCAGTGCTTCCATAAGTTTGAAAAATTCATTGTTAGCGTGAGACTGTGATCAACGTGCCCAAGTGAATAGCTTAATTAATCAAACGACTCTTAAGCAGGCTTCTTTTCACCTAGTATAAAAATACGTGCCTTGTTAAAATACGTCCAAGCAGACCTGTGGGAATACGTCTTTATCGTTAAGGTTTAGTTCTGACTTCTTAGTGACCACTAAGTGCAAAACTATATTTGCTTTAGTTCTGACTTCTTAGTGAGCACTTTTCGCAGAAAGTGCTCAAAAAATGGATACTGGGCAGTTTATGTAAAGAAAAAGTATTTCTGATAGCCGAGGTGTTGAAAACATTTCAGACGAAAGATTGAGAATCGAGGTTCAACCAGCACAGACTAAATGGGGTAGAAAGGGTAAAGCCAGTGCCGCATCAGCCCAACTCTGCCCCCCCAAAACGCTTACAAGGCCCCCCTAATGGTGATTTAAAAAAAGGTATGTTATGCTCAGTGGTGGGTTTAAGGTTGGGGGGGCCCGAGGCAAGACCAAAAAGGGGGCCCTCTGATGACATCATCATGCTCAGCCAACCGTGATATGCACTTTTGATCAAGCCTAAGATAAGGCCACTGAAGGATACGTTCCTGAGACTATGGCATGACAGAAATAGCAGGAGAGAATGCAAAAGAGTGTTCATGATACACAACTTTGAAAACACTGAAAGTTCGGAAGACAAGGCTAGCAACACATAAAAGTTAGGCAATAGCAAGTTGGCATCGCTCCCACTTTTTTATTTTTGCGCCCCATTGCTCTGCATTCACCATCAATAAACTGCAAAATTTACCCCTTTGAAAGTTTCACACTTCCCTTTTTGAAAAAATACTTGGTATCCTGAATTTATTCACATTCATGGCTTTATGGGTATCCATGAAACTAAGCAACAAGCAAGAAGATTCAAAACACTATTTGTTTCGAGTTTCATCCTTTTAACTGCAAGAACATAGCATATAAAAAGCATCCAACTTCAGACTTGTTTTGGAAAGCTTTGAGTTTGGATGAGTCAAGGCTGCCCTCATCTTGTATTGACACGGCTTGTTTGAAAAATGTTCAAAAGTAGGAAATAATTCATTATATACCTTATCGCAAACATTTCTGCTGCAGCAAGTAGCCTACACAATTGATTGAATCTGCGCCAAGAAAAAATCGTTCAAGTTATACTGGCTAAGAGCTGCCAAAATCCTTTAGCATCATCTACCAAGTCTACCTTAAACCAACCATTTACTAGTCAAGCTTCAAATAACCTGTGATTTCATGCATAGGCTAAATTCAAACCACCTGAAATATCTGTAGAAAAAATGAGTACTCATATTACTCAAAAAATAGCATTTCTGCTACCTGATAAGAAGCATGAATGTAGCCTTGCTTATTAACAGTCTTTGCAGCACAACAGTAATAATACAAAATTACTTTGTAAACTAAAAAGAAAATGTCTTATGTATTAAAAGATGTAGTGTGGTCTCTGCTAGAAAATTGCCTGCTGTCTTATTTTCTGATGGAAATGTTCACTAAGGTACAACATCACAAGAAATGACAAATTTGTCTAATGTTTTCAACTCAGAGACCTAAAAAAGAAATCCTTGGACAAAAATATGTTTCTAAAATGTTCTATTCAACAACTTCATTTCTACAAAACTTGAGTTTTTGTACATGGCACATTTTCCTTTTTCCTTCTTTTTGCTGATCCACTTGGATACTTTCTGTTCAACTGTGGCATTTTCATAAAATTATCAATAAACCATGTACTTCAATCTCTAAAAATCATAATTTGGTACACAAAAATTATCATTTGTTATAAATATTTGCTCTTATTTGATAGAGTCTTCTCAGAACTTTTTGGAAGAAACTTTGACAAACAATTTTTTTAGGTATAGACGTTGGTTTGAAACTTTTCTTTATTTGCTTATTGGAGATGGTGGTGGGACCCCTTTGAAAGTATAGTACTAACACATTACAGTTGCTGTTAGGGGGCCCTTTTAAAGAAAGGTACTTACACATTACAATTGCTGTTTGTGTCCCCTTTGAAAGCATAGTACTTTCACATTACACTTGATGTTGGGGGCCCCTTTGAAGGCAAGGTACTTACACATTATAATTGCTGCTTGGGGCACCTTTGGAATCATAGTACTTGCACATTGTAGTTCTTGCTGGTGGCCCCTTTGAAAGCAAGGTACTTACACATTGCAATTGTTGTTGGGGGCCCGTTTAAAGCAAGGTACTTACACATTACGGTTGCTGTTGGGGGCCCCTTTGAAAGCAGAGTACTTACACATTAGTTTCTTTCAGGGGCCCCTTCAACGAAGTTTTAAAGCCGAGTACTTACACAATTCTGTGGTTCTTGAGGGCCCCTTGAAAGCAGATTACTTTCAAATTGCAGTTGCTGTTGGGGGCCCCTTTGAAAGCAAAGTACCTACAGGTTAGTTTCTGTGGGGGGGTCTTTGAAAGCAGAGTACTTACTTATGATCTGCTTTGTAGTACATTATATGAGTGGATAATAGGTTTTTCACCAAAAATAAGGAAAATTTACATGAGTAACACCTCAAGGGGGGCCCCCAAAAAGGGAGGCCCTAGGCAAGTGCCTCGCTCACCTCCCCTTAAACACACTACTGGTTATGCTAAATCTCGAGGCCGAATGGCCTTAAAAAAACTAATTGCAGACAAATTTGGGCAGAGTCAGGCCCGTAGCCAGATTTTAAGTTTTGGGCGGGCAAAATACATGTTTAGATGAGAAAGTTTTTTGTTTTTATCATATGTTTAAAACAAATTTTTCTGAGCACAACAAAATTTGTGGGGGGGCACAAAAACGATTTGTGTTTAACTGCCCCCGAATGCCCCCCATGTCTGCTGGTCTGGGTAGAACCGTCGCCAGAAAGTCTTCCATTGGGGGCCTTCATGTTTCTGCAGGGGGTCTAGACAATCTGGAAAATTATATTTAATTCAATGGTCAATGGTCAATGGTTTATTGTTTCATATGACTCAGCCAACAAGCAGAAGCATCATAAAAGCCATCGCACGCAGTAAGCCAATCGTTAGCGAACATTAGAGCAAATGAAAACACAATGGCACAATAGTTGATCAGTGTAAACAAAGAGGGGCGCTGTGTCATATAGGATTGGCGAAAGACCGTGGCGGTCATCTAG
>Ga0210059_1003457_pt1 | contig 25254 bp, 11 predicted proteins | sample Ectturendosymbi2_FD_188042 | JGI IMG/M metagenome (GOLD analysis project Ga0210059, IMG submission 188042) | Ecteinascidia turbinata endosymbiont from Florida, USA - Sample 2 (SPAdes) (version 2) | ecosystem: Host-associated > Tunicates > Ascidians > Unclassified | place: Key West, Florida... | reverse complement strand
CAGAGGGTTTGAACTACTCTCTAGTTATTGTGGCTGGCGAGTTATAACCAAAAAACCTCGGGCCAATATATGGGCTCTCGTGGGCGTTCTCCTTTGCGCAGGTAATAAAGTTTTTGTAAAATATGAAGCTCAAGGGGAGGTGACCTACAGTAGAACAATCCGCTAGCTAGTTTCGCAACCTTCCTCTGCAGTCAGAGAGGTGGATATGAGCGAACTGAAATCTCGTCATTGCATGTTTGAACAAATTAAGTGAATTAACCAGAGGCCCACGGAAATCGCATAAACACAAATTTGTTGCTGACATTTGTTAAAACACAAAACAATTCCGCACAGGCATACATAGCTACATAAAAATTTCGATTATACCTAATAGTGTAGTGATCTGCTACCTTGTTACGTTACGAGTGTTACATTTCACTTGCAATAAGCAAATCGTGCTAAGACTACAGGAAACCCTCGCTGAATGTCGCTTTTCGATAAAGACATTGCGATTCATGAGTCATAATGGCATTGCGAGATACCGCTTCATACATGCTGTGACGTAGAAACTCGGCACGTGTTGCGCAATGCGTTACGATTGGAGTTGTTCCTCCTGCAGTTAGAATTTCGGGTACCTTGATATAGTCAGAAGAGTGCGAGGAAAAATGGATAAGTTTGTATTTGTACAACGCAAGCGGAAAAGGAGTTCGTCAAGAGAAAGAAAATATTGCAAAAGAGATAGAAATGACACTAGCTCGAGCTCAGAATCTGCCAGTCAAGTATTCAGTCGTGAAAATGATGCTGGCAACTTCGTTTGAGTTCCCCTGACTGATGCTGATCGACGAAAGGTATTGTTTAATTGCTGAGTCCCCTCCTTCAGGTTTATCGTTTCCATTAGTAACAGTTGGTGCTCAAAATCGAAGTTTCCAGAAGCAATGGTTAAACGAATTTACATGGTTAGCGTACAGCAATATTTACAATGGAGCTTTTTACAAATAGTGCGTTGTGTTTGCTCCTCAGACTGTCAGTCGTAGCGCAAAATCTCCCGGCTCATTAGTTTCGGGACCACACTGCAATTATAAAAAGGCAAAGGAACATTACAATAATGACCAAAACTGTCACTATCATAAATTATGTGCAGCCATGTTCGATAATTTTGTGCAGACAGATGCCGACAAAACCAGAGATAAATGAACTCAGTGATAGCGTGCTGGATATTCTCCGACAGAAGCAATTGCGAAAACGTTTTTCATAAAATATTTGACCAAGCTAAGAATGAATGTGAAAATATAGTGATCCACTATTGATTCCCAGAAGATGCAAAAGTCAAATTTTCGGAGATAATTATCCTTCTGATGACCCTGAGCATTTTTTTCGGGAAGCCATATTTGTACCGTATTTAGATCATTTGATAGTGGAAATGGAGGATAGATTCTTTGATCAGAAGCGGAAGTGCTGAAGTCTTTGGGGCTTGATACATAAGTATTGCGATGCTTCGCCAAACACTGCTAAAGATTTAGAAAGCTTACTGGAAATATATCAGGAAGATATTGGTCCCAGAGCAGCGGTTGTTCCTGAACTGCAGCTTTGGGTGATTAAGTGGAAGAAGGAAGATATTATCACTGTTCCTTCGAGTGCCATCGAGGCACTCTGTGCTTGCCATGCTGACATTTATCCGAACGTCTACATATTGCTCACCATTTTAGGCACTCTTCCTGTATCAACTGCTACAAGTGAGCGCAGTTTCAGCAACATGAGACGTCTTATAACCTATGTACTTTCCACGATGGGTGTAAGCAAGGAATCGATCAGCAAATTTTTAATAGGATCGATTCCTTGCTTACACCCATCGTGGAAAGTATGATCGATTCCTTGCTTACACCCATCGTGGAAAGTACATACTTGAACAGAGATATGTGCAAGTTTGAATCATCGCAAAAAGACGAAAGCAGAAGGCAGTCGACTGATTCCTCGAAAGCATACAGAAACATTCGTGCTTTTAAGTGTCTTATAACCCATCTAAGGTCGTCGATTGGAAATGAGCGAATGACAAGACTTGCACTGCTTTCCACGCACAAAGACCGCCAGATCGACAGAGAAACAATTATGAATGACTTTGTTCCCATCAGTAATCGCAGATGTGTTTTCGCGCTTTAGCATGTACAAAATTTGTGAAAGGGATTATTTTGCTAAAGCGAAAGATTTGAAATGAATATTGTACGACAAGCAACTACTTTGCCCATGGTCCTATAGGTAGGACCAACACTTAAGAAGCTATAGACATTAACTGTCCGCCGGTGTATTCGTGCTATCGCTTCGATTCCGTTTGCCGTGACGGTTTGCTTATATATGAGAGTGAGAGATGTAACGTCCTTGGCCAAATAAGCGTGCGTGGGTTGCCCCAAGAGCCTCCTGATGACCATCTGTCCCTGTCCATTCTCTCATTTCAAAATTTCTACGGCGGCATCTGTCTGTACCTTGCGCAATTATCTGTAAAGTTAGTGATATGTCGGCTAAGCTTTGTTTGCTGCCACTGCCTCGAATATGCTAGATGATACACCAGCAATTCAAAATTGAAATAGCACATACGACATAAATCTTATAGTAAATAAGGTAGCCTGTTCTTCAGTGATAGCAAAATATTTTTCTCAAAGTTTCAGACTCCCCTTTAAAAAATTTCTGCGTGCGCCCCTGGAATTAACCACATACGAACCGCCGTACATGATCACCCCCAATTACCTATGAAGTATAGGCTGCTAAATGGTATCAGCTTTGATGTTTTGGACAGGTGTTTTTGCGAAGTTGAAACGAGGGTATGTGAAACGCTTCTCATTTGCGATAAATTGTAAGGGGGCTCGCAGTCACAACTTTGCCCGGGGCCTTGCGCTCATTTAATCCGGCCCTGCCCTGTACACCCCATCAGGTTGGTACACCCCTGGAAAATTCTGGTACACCATGGCGTGCACGACACACCCAGTTGACGAGCACTGCTCTATCAAAAGAACTTGTGTTTGTTCATGTTTGAAATGCACCTGATCAGTGGCATAACTGACGGGTAGCAGGGGTGCTAACCGCTCACCTCAACCAAGCTAAATGTTAAAACCGGGCCCCAATCTACGTAGTTTTTTATTTGGGTATATTTGCTATTTTTTGGTTTCAGTAGATTGTTGTTTTTTTTTTGCATTTTTCGAAGTGTTTTCCCGTGATTTCGGGTTTTTGTATTGCCGTTTGATACCAGATTTGCTATTGTTTCTCAACTATTTTATGAGTGTTAGCCAGTGATCTCCCTTCAGCAAAATTCCCCCTGGCTCAAACCTTTAGTCACGTCACTGCACCTGATCAAAGCAAGGTTGTAGTGCAGATAAGAGCTATGTGTAGGTGTAACAGCAGTATCCTCCAATCAAAAATATAGTTTTTTTCTAGGTGACTGAGCAATACAGTAGTTTTGTCACGTTTGTATTGCGTAAAGATAGATTGTTATTTTTAGATGTGATTTTTTTCAATTTGAATTTTCTTCAGTAAAGTCATTCAGAAATCAGATTGCTATTGAGTACTTGCGCAAGTTTTTACTGCTCCTATGCCAAGCGAATCAGAGCAGATCTTGAGGAACTTGAATAGCAAGCAAAAGCCCCTTTGTCAACTGGCAACAGTAGAACTCCTCCCCAACGATATGGGGAAACAGCAAATAAATGATAAAAGCGCGTTTGTGTCTGGTGCCTTAGATTTGTGGTTCTTAGTTGATCCAACCACGCGAAGCTTTATTTCTTAGCTTGATGGTCACTAACTGGTCAGGCGGCGAAAGGTCCTTTTCAAGATTCAAAATAATTAAAAATGAGTTAAAGGGTCGCAATGTGTCCAGGAGAGGTTGTCCACACAAAGCATTCGGTGCATTCGAAGTGACAAACTTAGGCAAACATATTGTAACGAATTCTTAGATAATTATTTTTATAAAGAAAGCAGGACAAAACCTTGCACCCTCAAAGCCTGAAGTGTGCAGAGGTTGCCCAATTCATAAAGGCAGTCAAAAAGATGTATGTACGAATTACATACCAATATTCCTACTCACAACAGTTAATACAAATTTTGAAAAACTTATCTACAATCACTTGTACACGTATACATGAACGTAATTTTGTTGTAAAATGTTGGGGGAGAGGTTGGTGTGAAACCAATATATTACGAAACTTAAAGAGAAAAATGTCGGGGACATGGCTTATTATATCCCCACTGTCTGAAAAAGTGGGAGGACGCGTCCCCCGTGTCCCCCACTTAATTGCGTCCATGCTCGTATATAGAATAGAACAAAATGTTTTCAACAGATCAGTACGCTTTTAGAAGTGGGATGTCTACTTCCTTGCAGTATATGACATGCATGAAAACCTGCTGCACAGTGCTAAAGATGGTCTAACAACCTGTGCTGTTTTCTGTGATTTATCAAAAGCATTTCATACCATAGATCATGATATACTGTTGTAGAAACTGGATACTTTTTACGGGATTAGAGGCTTACCCCTTAAAGAATTTGATAGTTAGTTGCAGGGACGTCAGCAGTACACCGTAGTTGGGGACTATAGATCATCTATGCTTGAAATAACCCAGGGGGTACCCCAGGGGTCATCATTTGGACCCTTGCTTTTTGCACTGTATGTCAAAGATTTACAAAATGCGTCAGCATTCAACTCTACTCTTTTTGCTGATGATACTGTTTTGTCTATTTCAAACGGAAGTTGTATAGAATTGCAAAAATTTTTTGATGCTGAGTTACAGAAAGTAGATGAATGAATGCGTTTCAACAAGTTGTCTCTAAATTATTCAAAACCTTTTTACATGCTTATAGGTCCCAGAGGTAAGCGACTTCATTACTTTACTGTACAAATTAAAGATAATACTAGATCCCAAACAAACTCCACTAAATACCTGAAACCGGGTGTTCAGTCAGACCACATCATCAACCTTGAGAAAGCCTCGCGCAGTGCTGGAATTTTCCATATAATTAGACACTATCTAAACCAGTGTTTCTCAAAGTGGGCGGAATCGCCTCATTGGGGGCGACTTTGATGAGCAGGGGCGCGAAAAAGTCAAAGGGGGGATAGGGAGGAGAAAAAACACCAAGGGGAGACAATGCTCCACCACTAATCGATCACCGAGTTAACTTCAGTATCCTACTACAGTAGAATGTGCCTTATTCGTCACCTCAAGGGGATTAGAAAAAGTGACGAATTATACAAACAGGTGAAAACTCTGTCATAGCAGCTCATATACTTTATCATAACAATTCGTGTACAAAGTGCTTTCATTTGCAGTAAAATGCAGCTTTGTGACGTTATGGTTGTTTACTAAATTATACTCTTTAATTTCTCTACTCTATCTAGACTCCTGCATTTAATCTAGCACGTTTGAAATGTTTAATAAACTTCAAAGACTTTCTGTGTTCTGTCAATGGAGAGTCGGGTGGTGCTTCGCACCTCGTTTATAAATTCGATAAACAAATTGCGAGGTGCAACAATTATCATATAAAGATCCTTAATTTGTTTGAATTTCCACACGTACTAGGTGCTTAAACATATAAAGCGAAACTGCAAATGAAAATTAGCCGAACAAAACGCTTCCCAGGGATAGAAAGAGGTGACGAGTTGATCGAATTAGACGATGGCGAATTAGACGAACAGAAATGTACACAAAAGATAGGAATTCTGCCGGGACCGACGAAAACGTGACGAATTCAGCGAATTGGCAAATTAAACGATAACGAATGAGACAAATTCTACTGCATTATGACTTGTTAGTTCCTTGCCAATTTTGATTTACTATGATAATCGTTGGAGGTTGTTGCTAAAGCAATTTATCTGTTGAATTTGTACTCTGGATCGTCTATGTGCCCGGCTACAGTTTGGATTATTTCAAGGATGCGGAGCCGTCATAAAAATGTCACAGCTCCGGCTGCAGATCTCTTCTTTCGTGAACATGGCTCCAGCTCCGGATCTCTTGGATTTTCATGAGTGCGGCTCCAGCTCTGGAGCTCTTTTTTTTCATGGCTCAGACTCCAGCTCCGGCTTCTGTTCGTTTTCACACATTAATATTTAAATTTCTTGGTGTTCCTCAAGTTGAATAGAAAATGAATTAAAACAAGTACGCAAAACTAAGAGAATACACCAAATACTTTTGAGTAATTTCATCTGATAGATTTTCACAAGCAGCGCTGCTTCCATGAGGAAATCAACGAAGAAACAATCACAGGTTTTAGACGATTCCGAGTTCCTATCAGAAACGCAACTCAAGATAACGGTAACATAAACAATTTCTGGAAAGGCAGTGGCTGTCTTTGCTGCCAATGCCTGAGGACGTTCTGTTATTTCTTACGACAGAATCAAGAAAATGCTGTTTAGAAAATTACATTCGCGTCCGAGCATTTAAACACAGGCCATTCCCAATTCACCAAGTGCTTTGCACTCGTTGTATGCTTTGCCTGTTGCAGTCTTGATTCCAGCTAATAGCGCTGCCCGGGCAAACCATGCAAAGAGCGCAAAACAGATAGTCGGCTCTCATGTGTCCTTTCAAACACGCACACATTTGCATTCACCCAAATGCGAAGATGTGTTTTAAAAGCCCTTTGTTCAAAGAAATAGCATGATTTCTAGCAAGAAATTCACATTTGATTTTTGCTGAAAACTTCTGATTTCTTATCTTTTGCACTCATAATAAGCAGTTATGAATCACAAAGTGGATCACAATTTACCACGCTAAGCTTAGGAGAAAATAAGACTGGTGTTCATCGTGCTGAAAACAGATTTTTTTAATAGATGAAAACTTCAAGAAAAGTCCACATTTGTTTACATTGATTTTCGTACCCTGCTGATAATGTACTGCTGTAAAAAGCTTGCCAGTTCGCAACCAATTGTTTGCAACTTTCATGTTATGCTACTGCTTGTAAACGAAATGATCCTTAGTGAATTTGGCAGTAATTTAGCAGTGTTTAGGTATTTTAGGGACGCGATTCGGATCCCTAGAGTTGAAAATCGTATACCTAGAATCAGAGATAATTATCATCGGGTCTCGGGTTTGTACAGGTCCACACCGGGTACTGAACACTTTCCTTAAAACAAAACTGAAACTAGTAAAACTTGATAGTAAGCCTTGTGGTTTCTTATAAAAATTCCTGCTTCACAATGACGTGCTGTGCATTTTGCACTTAAATCTGCACTGGCATCATAACTTTAATCATACTCCCTACTGACAGCATGACCACGAAGCTGCAAAAGCTATGGATATTTTATTATATACCTGCTCATTATAGCTCAGTTCTTTTTAGATCGGTATACTACTATAATTCCGGCTCCGGTCCGAAATTTGTAACTGAACTGCGGGTCCTGCTCCTTTTGAATTTCAATTTGAGCTCCGGCTCCATAGCTCTGGATTATTTTCACAAGAATTATTAGCGTAATATTAGCGTCGCAATTGTTTAGTTCAGCTTTTCAGTGGCCTGGTTCAGCTATTTAATACTTTCTTTAATGAAATTATAGAAATTTATTAGCCTGTGTTCGCTTTATCAGGCATGGGGTGCGAAAACTGCCTGTCGAGAGTGAAAAGGGGGTGATGGAATAAGAAAGTCTGAGAAACAGTGATCTAAACGAATGAGCACCCAAATCCTTGTATTTTAGCATCGTCTATAGTCATTTTCAATATGCAATTGGAGCTTGGGGTGGCGTCGGTAAGACAAGCTTTCGACGGTTAAATGTATTGGACAACAAAATAATAGGAGCTATGAATTAGAAGTTCATTCACATCCAAGTTAGACCCACTATACAGGTATCTTAACCTCCTTAAAGTGAATGACATATATAATCTGAAGATAGGAAAGCCGATGCATAAAATTCACTCCGCCAATCCACTTGACAATTTTAAGCAACTCGTTACTCCCTTGAATCAAATTCATTCCTATGCAATCCGTAGTGCTACACGAGGAGGGTTCTTCTGGCAAGCAGCATCAAATAAATACGGAAAAAGATCTGTAAAACATCTTGACCCCACAATCTGCGACTGCATTGATCCCACCTTGTACGCGCTTTCCTCACTTACATTCAAAAAAACGTTATAGAGATAACCAAATTGATGCGTTTTAATTTTGAGTAAATGGTGTTGATGCTTCACACTCTAAATTTTTTCTCAGTCCTCTCTTCACAGCAAACTTAATTTTTCCTCTTGTACATATTCCCGTGACTTTTTCACTCAAAATTTTTTCTCTTTGTGTGTGTGGTTGCGTGATTTGTTTCTTTCTGTGTTGCTGCTGGTGTTGTTTTGCTCTGCAAGAGCAGCGGCAGCCCGTTAGGCTCAGCGGATCAATTCTAGTGGTGGATGAAGTTCGAACACGGTACCTTCAGAATACCCGACCCCAGGAGCTTCCAACCACTCCATTCCAACAATATGATGACTGCATTGGATGACTCGTCCTCATTCTACAACTGCTGCAAATATTTGTAGAGCTTGCCAGATACGAAAGGGTTGTGACAGCCCGGGCAGAGTTTCATTTTAGTTGGGTATATACTTTCTCTGCCACGCCCGGATTCTTGCGGATCTGAACACTTGTTTCACCGAGAGAGACCGGTTGCGACCCAACACTCCTTGCGAAACTGTGTTGATCATTTTGGCAGCTCTTTCCCACATAGGCTATACGATTCGATGTGAATTTGGCTTGCTATGCACCTTTATCGACCAGTCAAGGGGCAACGACTCGATAACCTTCCAGTTTTTTCGGTGCTCTGGTGTTTTTGCAATTGCTATGGTTTCTTTCTCGTCTTTGAAATTCTTAATTTTCGCCAAATAAACTCAACACAACTCAACTCAGTTAAATCCGGCCCTGGTTGTCATTATTGAAGTGCGTGATGAGCCGGAGTGAGGCTATTGACCTAGAGTCGCCCCTGACTCCGAAGCAAAATGCTAAAAGCTCTTCCTTTCTTTGATCAAAAATGTGCAAAAATGCTTCTAAAAAAGTGATGAACGGCGTGTAGTCACTATACAAACTTAATTTTCTTACCTCTGTCTTTTCGTGCCATGACAATGGAAATTTATCCACATCAACTGTCAAAAGTTCCAAATAGGTTTTCTACTGAATAGGAAAGAAATGCGTGCTTTTGTGTATACTCCTTCTTCCCATCAGGTAACTCCTTTATAATCTGTTTTTTTTTGTATTTTATTTCTATGCAAAATGTAATGACCATTGCAGTTTAATATAGCTCCGAAACGTAAGCTTTTGACACAGACCCTTCGGTGAAAGATTTCAATCGCCGTGATGTGAGCAGAAAACATTCCGGATTTGACTGCTCGCTTTTCGTTTTTCTTTGTTATTCGGAAGAAACGCAAAGAAACAACTTCAGCTAAAAAATATGACCAGAGTCTGTCATTGCATCACGAAGATGCACACCACCTTCTTGCTTGCAATCCGAATCTAGAAATTCATACTAATATAAATAAAATTAATAAATATTTTGGTTTTCTGTGAAACAGTAGGGTGGGATCGCAAAACCCAAACCAGTCTCCAGCTTCAAGTTATACTTCAAGCAGTTTTGTAATGTTTGCGAACTCAGTTTATAATCGTTTCCGAATTTAAGGACTTGCGCTCCAAACGGACTTTCAAGCCATAACCGTTCGTTCAAAGACAATCAAACAATGAAATTTTGTTCATAAACGTACCTACGGCATGCTTTGCAATATCAAACAAAAATAAATAGTTCATGAGCGATTTCGATGCTTCGTCTTATATGCGACAAAACACTAATACTGGTAAAAACAGAACTTTGACATTTCTGGCTTTCTTTTTTATTGCACGAAAACTGCATCAGGGAAAGTTGCCCTTCTCAAATACCGAAATGCAACCACGCAATTTTCAGGTTCATTCCAGAATTGACGACATTGGGTTGTATTGAAACTGTTCACTCTTTGCCATGAGGTTAGCTGAGCTGAGTGAAGCGCCTATTATCAAAACAACTGTGGAAATCCAGCCGAGCACAAAAGAACTTCCGAAATGCGGCGTGGCGCGCTTAACTGCTGCAATGGTAGCATTGCGCAAGGACGGGGACAATTTGCTTGTGAACTGATCCGCAATGAACGAATCGATGCCTTTGAAGAAATTCGTTGGAGAACTGGCGGCTGGTTGATCAATCATTGTGATGCATAACATTCCCACAAGGATAAAGCCAGCTGTGAAAACGTATGTGATTGGTTGAAACAAAAATGAACACAGCATGTTTCAACATTTACAAAATAACAGGGAAGAGACGACAAGCTTTTATGCCTGAAATGCCAACCTTGACAAAAACGAAATTCGATGGATAAGAGAACTAATAATAAAGATTTTTCTCTAAAAGCTTTTAAAAGTAGAAATGTTTTTATGTAGTGAAATGCAAATACTTAACACTTTTTGTTTTTTCTATATAACATAGCGTCATTCCAACACGTCTTCCTTTATCAGGAGTTTGGGGGTCCGTGAACCCCTTAAAGTTCCAAGAATGTGTTTTAAGAAGTTCGTAAACCAAAATCCAATAAAAAAACACCGCTAGTTTTATGCCTCCATATGGGTTATTCATCAGCTTAATCGCACCACAATTGTAGCCTGACATGCTCATGTTGCAAATCGGCTGCAAACCTCTTCTTTTTATTATGCTGAGAGCAGTTGGCGGCAGACCGAATCCTGAAATTTGTTCTTGCAGGGTTGGTTGTGATGCTCACGCTAAGTGCCTGAAATATAACTTCTTAAAAATCGAAGAAACGTTGACAAAACGAAGGGGTCCGCAGCGGTTTTGGGTGCAGTGGGGAGGGGTCCGCAGCGATAAAACCTTTGAGAACCACTGTTCTATTTCAAAATTTAAATCGATCTGTTTGCAGCACAATGTTTGAAATTTCAAGCTGGTTTCAACATACATTTTTTATTCTTCGATCACGTAACAGACTCAGCATAAAATGTAACGCTGAAACATTGCGCATGTTCAATACTCAGGTAGAAGGCGACTTACTTGCTATAACGTAGAACAGTGTTTGTATGCGAAATTCGTACAAGCCACTGGGGTTGTTTGTTTTAGGGAAAGTCATCGCTTTTTTAAAAACAAAAATGATTGTCACAAACAGAAGAACCATTCCGCAGACAATAGGAAGGCATGCCATCTGGTTCCGCCAATGAGTATCAGAAACTGTGGAAAAATTTGAAGTCCAATACTACATGTTTCACAAAAACAAGCTCACTTTCATTGCATTAATTTTTTTTCCTCATATACCTTCGGAAACAGAAACATGCAAAACACTGAAGCGTCAGTTCTGTTTTGCAGGTAAATCTTTGCTTATCTACAGGCTTTTAAATCCACAAGGGCTTTGTTTTCTTCAAGCAACAGTAACAACTTGGTGAGTAAAGGAAAAAATAAGCTAGATTGCGATAGACACAGATTTAGATAAAACCATATTGGATTGAGGATTGAAGATTTGTGCGTAGGCATTCTTAAAATGTTTTTAGGAAGTCGTAAATGTTTAGGTTGAAATGTCGGAAACAACCTAGAAACTGCTGATAACAATATGTTGATAAAAACCATAGCTTTGTTTGTCAACATTTGCTGCAGACAGCAACTTTGAAGCAGATTAACAAATACTGCTTTCCACAAAGAAGAATATTCTAGAAAATGCCACCGGAGAAAAGTCAGTGAAACGGTAGTTTGAATTAAAATATTCAGCTTACGTTTCGTTGATATGTGGACGTTTGCGACGTTGAAGCTGGCTGAAAATAAACCCATGGAGAAACAAGTCTTTGTTCCAACAAACAAATTATACGCTACTTTCGCTGTAGATTCAGCTAATCCCATTTCATCATGTTGCTCCAACAAAATTTTTAAAAAGTCATCAGAATTGAGGCAGCACTGCAACGAAAAGAAATTGGTTTGATGCCAAACAGCATCACGACGTTTTCTAAATATCCACAGAGCATGTCTGCATCTGATGCAACATGGCACTCAAATGCGACATGGCACTCAAACAAAGAAATATTACATTCTTACAGACCAAACACTTCAGAACTTTAGCTTGATTGATTTTATTAGTGACTTTGAAGTAGGATTTTATCACCGCAACTTGTGCATACCGTGCACCCGGGAATAAGGCTACAGTACCAAGGACAATTCCACCTGGAGCCTAACGTAAAACCTTTCAGTCCATCGACTCATCATCAAAATCTACAACTCATCAAAGAACTCAGCGGAGTCAATAAAAGCTTGAAATCAACTGATCGGCGATTTCGTGCTTGTCACTTTCAACGAAGACATTTCAGCCTTGCGCAGTATGTAAGCACTACCATAAATGCAGAAAAGTCAGTAACTGCTCACAAGCGCCTCCACAAAAATGCTTGAGGAACATACAAGCACAACATTTTGTAAACCGTTGAAAATGTTGCGTAATACCACAACAGGTATATACCTAACAATCCAATTATTATGTTAAACAGAATTGTATGAGTGCTAATTTACATTTTAAATAAAGTACAACAAGATAAAATGATCCAAATATATAAAAATACATATAATCTTTCTTCATCTATTCAATTAGAGCGCACACATAAGCAATTGACTTGTACAGTAAATAGAACATATGAAATAAATTTGAACAAACGTTTTTCTAATCATTTATTAAAATAATGTGAAATATGCATCCGCCATCATTATATAAATCTCGTATAGACTGAACAATGATTTTTCAATGATAGACAGGTAAAATTACACTTGTGCTTGCAAGGTGAAAGATAATGCTGACTTTATTCGAAACGAAAACCTTTATTCGAAACCAGCAAACCATGAAAATTGTTGCATTGATTTTATGCGAAATGGATTGGTACAGTCCGTTGCCTCTCTAAATTTCTATTTCCCATACGAAAAAATGATTTGTAAAGTTCTTACCTGGACCCAGTTTGTTGTAGATACAGCCACTATGGAAATAATCAGGGCTGCCGCACCCAAAACAACCATTGACATTAGAACAGACCTCATGGCAAGATTTCATGCGGTTTCTAAAAAGTTAATAACGATCAGTGTCTATCAGTGAGTGCATCAATGTCCAATAAAATATTGCATTATCAGCGTATATCTTATTATATTCTTTGGAATGAGGTATATGTGGCATATAGTTGTTTAATACGATCAGCTATCAAATAAAACACCTGAAGCTCCAAGATGTTTGAAACAGAGTTTAAGTGTAAAATTCCGGCAGGATATTAGAAGAAGTGGCAAGACGGAAACAAAGTATTTGAATATACAAATCGTGTTGAAAGTTAATGAAAAGAACTGTTCACGTTGTCAGGATAACTATTTGCATTGAAGCACAATGGTATGCAGGCGCAGCACACATGGAATGCGCTCAGCAGCACCATGAGCAATGGTCACGCAGTACGTTTCGACTCGCCAAAAATATTAACTGCCTCCTGTGAATGGTAGCGCTTGGTACAACTAGAATTACATTCGATTCAATAATATCACAGATAATCAAATTTCGAGGCTGTCCATATTTCCTTGTTTAACTATAACGTTTCTCGAAGCCACCTTGTAGCCCACACAGATTTTCGGCTTACAATAGTGACCGACGTTACATTCAATCCCTTTATTTTCTGCACAGCCTTCGTGCTTGCAGTGCAGCGCTTTATTTAAAAAAATTGCAGACGTTGCAATCGGTTCGTTTCCAAAGAGCACGTGACTCAATTAAAATCCTTGTGTTTTGTGTTTTCATTTTGTAACTTTTTTTCCTTTACCCTTTTTACGTTGAGTACTACACCAACATTATACATATCTGTATATTAGTCAGAGTATAGTTGCCTACCAAACTATCTTTTTAAACTACATATTGTCAGTAAACACAGTGTTTCCAAATATACCGTATGTTTGCAAGCAAAGCTTTATAGATAACCTTATGTTTTTTGTTGGTTTTGTGTGTAGAGATGCAATGCATGCACCATCTGTGTGTAGGTGAACACATCATTTTCATATTAGGTAATATTCATAAATACCTGAACTTACAACATATTCAATGTAGCATTTCTACTACGCAGCAGACCTCTACCTTGCAAATTTGGAAAATATATTTTATAAGAAAAAATTTTACTGCTGATTTTTCCTTCTGCTATGGCAATCACAATTAGCTGGGAAAACGTTTAAAAATTTTATTTTTATCCTACATGTGTCCTATATTCAGATTGTTAGTTGAAATGGGGTTTTCTGGTTGAAGCGCACCATAACTTTTTTCAAATATAGTGATGGTTTTGCTAGGTTTTTATCTCATAACTCAAAATAAAACCTATAAGTCTTCTAAAAATAGATGATACTACGCGAATTATGAACAGCACTTTTTACGAAGCATTAAATGAAATTTAAGTCACGATATTTATAGGTATTTTAATTTGGCTAAGCAACTAGTGCGTAAATAGGAGGATCAGCAAAATGTTTTAAGTCTTCGTAAAAACATTTTGTTAACTATGAAACGGTTCCTTCATTGTTTGATTCAGGTGCACTGACTCTACTTGATACAATAATGCAGGCAATATGTTTCAGACTTAAATAGAGGCAACAGTAATGAACCAACGTTGGTTAGCAAAGATGTGATTTACATGTGTATACCTAACTTTCAGAAATGTTTTTTGCAAAAACGTCATTACGCATGAAAATAATCCAACCACTTGACGCTTATTCGCTGTGATATTTGTTTGAATTCAACAGCATACAAGATACAAGGATATACGTTGTGCAAAATATTAAAATATTTTACCTGGAAATGGCAAAATATATTTTCTGTGCAACTTTACTTTTGTTTTACTTTGTCCTAGTTTGTCTCTAATTTAAATCGTGATGACTTTTTCATCGAAAAATACCTATAATGAACTAGCAGATCAAACTAGCCTTTGCCACCTGCTCATAACAACCTTGTATTTACTTTTCTATCACTGTTGGCCGGCTTTCCGTAGCAGCAGATCGCAGAACTAGAATAGGCTTGACAGGTTTCACATTTCGCGTCATTGCCACACAAAGCAAACGACGCTGTTTGTACATTGCAACCCTGTATTGTTGGCCCATTTCTATAACTGGCTGTTGTGGTAAATTATTGACTAATGTAAACGAATCAAAACCCATCAGCCTGGAAAGGTTGCTCACTTATTAAATCTATTGCTTTTTATTTTTTGGTTACAACTAGAACATCTTGTCATTAAACAAGAAAGATTCTTTTTATCCTTCATTTTTTGCAAAGAAAAATGCATAGTGTTGTTATTGGACAACGTATTTTTAGTTTTGCTTTAGAAAGTTTGTGTTTCTCCCAACAGTTTCAATTCAAAAATGTCCCCGGTGGACATTGCTGTCGAGCAAGGTTGTGTGCTCTTCATTACGTAATTTTGTAAACTGAATAGTTATAACGCAGGTTTGCCGTAATGTTAGTCAGTGTAGAAAGTTGGATTACCAATCCCCTACTCGTTTCAGATGATTCACAGTAGTGCTGCTTGAGTCATCCTAACAACAGGGCCTCCAAGATGCACTTCATCGGTTTTCATTAAAATCAAGTTCGGACATCCGAGGTATTGTGTTGCTCTGAAATTGAAGATCGTTCTACCCTTGCCAGTAAGGTCAGGTTTCTAAACTCTTTTGGCTCTAATCTGCAACTAAATTCATGAAACTGGGATAATGATCGAATGGATGTCGTCAAAAGCGCAAGTGGCTGATATGGGATTTTTGCAAAGCGCTTTTGACGTAAAGGTGAACGACAAAGTGCACAGCAGGTAACTTCTATTTAAATAAGATCGTAGGACTGAAGATGCGTACACTGATGTTACATGAAATCGAAATTATATTAAATTAATTTGCTGATTGAGTCAACTTCCTCGACTCTAGTTACTTGCAAACAGACATGTGCAAGTTTGAATCATCGCAAAAACATGAAAACCAAGCCAAGTCGGCTGATTTCCTGTTAGCTTGCAGTAATCGTGGAGCTTGTGTTTTTAAGCGGGAAATTTCAGCTAGGATCGTTGAGTCAAGTGACCACAATGTCATCAGAAAGGATGGCAAGGACTGTTCAGGGAAAAATGACTCTACGTTTGGCCGAGGATCAAATGTCATGATCACCTCGTTATGGTTATGGTTGCTCCTGGCGTCGAGCCTGCAAAACCGGCACAGCAAAGCGAGGACAACCAAGTGATTCGCATCAATCCTGGGCTGTTGTATTGACTTCACGACCAGAGGGGTTTTGCAAGTGAATGAATTAGTGAACGAAGGAAGACAATTACGTTGTTCAATTGCGGGGCATTAGAGAGCTGCAGAGATTGAAAATTTGCAACTCGATGTACTTCTCAACATACAGTTTGAAGAAGATCTCAAAAGGTGTATAAAGCGGGAAAAACGAAGCTGATATTCTACACGTTCTAAAGCAAAAAACTTAATCATACATATTTCAATATCTCAAGCACGTTTGAAAACCATGTCTAGGTTATGATTTTTTGAAAATGTTCTAAATCTGAAGTGTGTTTTTATGATCACAGTCCGCAGTGTATGCCGCATAACAAACGCGAAACCGGAGTGCATAACTTCGATAACTTTGGCAGATTTTTAGTCTTAACGTTTAAGCTTTTGCATCGTCACACTTCCTTTTCAGCCATTCAACACCGATACGGCATTTCCATCCGATAATAAATCAAACAATTTGTATGCCTTGATTGGATTGCTATACCCTTGTGCTACATAAGGTTAAAAGGCTTTTTTTGCGTACTTGGCTTAATTTCTCTGTAGATCTACAGAAATGTGTTACAATTGACTTGGTTCTGAATGATACGATCTTCCTCTCATGACATGACAAAGTTTAGTTTGATAACGTTTTTCTTCTCAAAGACGTTTCGTAGCAAATGTTTGCAGCACCAACATACATACTCGTACAGCAGTTTACTAGTTCGGAAATTTTGCCAAAATAAAATTTATATATATATTTTATACAATCAGAAAAACGTCATATTTCACGGTCTTCAACCTCTGGTAATTGTGATATTGGCAACTTTCACGATGAATATATGAAATACAATTAATTATAAATTCGCAAAAAACTGTTTTTTTTTTATTGGTTCGTGACGGTTTCATACGAACATGCCTTGCCAACAAAACACAAATATTGTAAACGCGCTTGTTGCTTCTACTATAAGACAAATGGGCTTGCCAGTCTTTTCATTTGCAAGAAAAAATCAAGATCCGCGACCAGAAACAACCGGGAGATGGATACAAGCTGCTTGACCTGCTTCTGAAAACATTTAAATTTATAATCGTATTGGTCAAAAACATTGTTGGGAAAAATTTTATGATATACTTGATATATAAAGACATTTTTGCATTGATGTTTATATTGCAAATTGCTGCTTTCCTGCTGTGCATTACTTGCATTCTGAGATTTACTAACCTTCATGCACACATGCATGAAGCAACAAATAAGACGTATTGGAAAAATGTGGTAGATTTTAACAAAATATGAAGGTTCTAGCATGATCTATTCAAAGAAAGGAAGCTTGTGGTGAATTGGGTACAAACCTGAGATTTATTGGGTAGATGTGTTTATTAAATCAATAGGTACAAATTTCCTGAGGTGAAGTTCAACTATAAACTTCACGCAGTTGATACGTCACTGGAACGTTCCCTCTGAGCAGCACACCACTGCCGCCATCAAATATATGCACTCCGAGATTGTACACACAATTCGTGCAGCCTACTGCAGTAGCAAAATAATTAAAACTTGTTGCAGAAGTATTTCGCGACGTTATTGTAGTTTCTGTATTTAATTTCGACGAAGGCACATCAACACGCAGTTTTGTAGACACGTTTGACGGACGAAAAGCATCAGTTCGTTCCTCATACAAGGTTTAGATTCTGTTTCTTTTGAAAAATGAAGCAGTACAAGAACGCATGGGAATGGAAGTTTGGTTAATGCAACGCAAAATAAACTCGCATCTTAACCCCCTAATGTTTTAACAACTTTCACCTGGCGTTAACTGGTTTGTTGCAACTTTACAAAAAAACAAAAAAAACTATCACGCAATTCGTTTAACCAATAGCAATCGGTACTGGTTTGTTATTCCTGTGAAAATCTCTTCGTGAAATACTGAATACATCCACACACTACAGCTGTACAGCTTTCCTTACATATCTACACGTCTTTCGTTGTTTAGGTGAACATCAATTTACCTCAAAGTTATGCAAAATAGAATCATCCAGTGCAAGGGTCTAGAAATTACTGCCTGCTGGTCAAATCCGTTCGGCAAAATCATTTCATGCAGCTCTCAAAAACACTTTATCAACAATAAAAAATTAACAGATTTACGAAAAATTTGTTGATTTGGGAGAGTGTAACAGAGTGCCCACGCAGAAAAAAAACGGCATTACGTAAGAAGGCCACGTGAATGTCAGTTGGCTAGATAACTCCCAAAAGACCGTATGTTCGAAGGCGGGGGCGCCAAACTCGTTTCGTACCTCGGCACCATCTAACACAGGTACGCCCCTGCTTGGTAGACAGTGAATGGAAGAATGTGTGAGATTCGGCCAGATACAGTACATTTGGCCAGGCGAGCTCTGCTTCAATCGCTTGATTTATTTCTGCTTACTGCTTTGGGATTATTGCATTATGGCAGAAAAGAGGCGAAAAGCATCGTCCACCTTTCCCACAAAATACGGGCCAGTGCAATACGTAGCCTCTTATCTTGAGGAGTAGTGATTGCCGCATTACTGCAGTAGAGTAAACGCAAGACCTCTTCTTATGGGAGACTCCTACAGAACATATACCTACCCGCAGCAACGCAATCCTGTGGTACCTCCTGATATCGGAAAAGTTGCTGTGTGAATAGCGCGACATATCTGCCCACGTATCCAATGCTATAATTGGGACAGCTACATGGGCGTCCGCAGAAATTTTTCCAGAGGTGCAACCTCGACAGTTTACTTATCATTTTCAGATTGCTCACGATGCAATGCAAATGTATGTTCACAAAACGTTTTGCCCTTTCTACACCATAACGAAAATGCCCCGTGTTACGGCAACAGTCGCAGAAATCGCGCTTCGTTGACGCAGCAATGCTTCTTCACTCATGTTTCTTTTTACACAGTACAAAACTACGAAGCTTACCGCTATCAGCAGTCAATGTCTTGCAGGATTTTCTGCTAAAGATATCTGCGCTCAACAGTCACATGCAGCAAAACGCTTACTGCTGTAGCTTGAAGTGAACCTTGTATTATATATTTTCTCTTATGTTCTGAAAATGTTGGCAAGAACATTCAGACATAATGCAAGTGCCACATCCTACAGCCGTTTCCTGCGGCCGCTACAAGTTTGAAGTGTGTGGTAGTTTGTTGCACATTTTTAAAATAAGTTACAGAAGAGGACGTTCAGGAATTTTACACTGAGTCAGTTTTTTTTATCAACACTAAAAAAGCCTTCAATAAACTGCACATTTTTATTTTGAGACGTTTCGGATTATTCTCAATCCATCTTCAGTCAAAAAATAAAGCAACACTTGGCAATGCTAGCAATTCAAAACCAAAAGACTCTGTGACGCAAGATATAACAGTGTGACGTTTGGCATCTGCTTTTAACTACCGCGAATTGTTAATTAAAGAGACACTTCTGATACAAGAACAGCAACCCGAGATTAATGTAAATAATTTTTCCACCCTTTATACCTCTTCAATAAGTAGATTTTATGTCAAATAATTGGTTGATGCTCAGTTCTTATGTAAATACATATTGCGTGCATTGCTGTTGGTGCTGACGTAGACATATCATGTTGATTGTTGAACTTGAAAATGTTAAACAAAATTTTTGCATCCTTCGTTTGCAGTGCTCTGTGAATAGTCTTTTGCTGCTGGTCTTGGCTTATTTACGTAAATTACGATCTTATGCAGGTTTTGTTTTAGCACTTTCTGCATACCTGTTGGTCCTGCTTTTACTGTTACTGTTAGCGAATTTGACATGGCTGGCGGTCTTGGTTTTGCTTTTGACGTCTTTTGCGTCACACTGTTATTTCTTGCGTCACAGAGTCTTTTGGTTTTGAATTGCTAGCATTGCCAAGTGTTGCTTTGTTTTTTTGACTGAAGATGGATTAAGAATAATCCGAAACGTCTCAACATAAAAATGTATAGTTTTTTGAAGGCTGTTTTAGTGTTGATGAAATTGTTAAGTCTATCCCAATTTTATGCTCCACAGTTTTTTTTACTAAAATGCTTTTCTCTCTCTGTAGTCATTTCTGCTGAACACCACGTAGTTCATAATCTCTCCTTGAAATCCGTAATACGATTTTAAGAACCACAAGCTTAACAAACACAAATTCAATTTTAGGCCTTGCAGCTGGAAGACTTAAAAACTTGTGCGTATCAAGGACTGACTGAAAAAATTCCTGAAAGTGCTATTGCTTAATGTGCATAGGCAGCGTGATCATCTTCGGCATTGATTCAACGTTCAGACGTCGGTTCAGCAAGCTAGGTTTTTTGAGGCGTCGAGATAAAAAAAACGTTCTTTTCATCTCCTGCTGCTTTCAGGAATTTGCGTTCGCTTGTCATTTGAACGGATAAAGACCTGCTGGCAAGTGTAAGTGTCGGGGATGCATCCGTTGTGTTAACCCAAAGGCTCTGAACACAACGTAAGCCCAGAGACGTTGCTGCATGCAACCAGCGTCGCGATTTACATACCAGTCCGTCATTCTTGTTGCAAAACACTGTCAACGAATAAACGCAAGCATATATGGCTCAGCCGTGTGATCAAATGTAAGCAATAAAACGTGAAACGGTATTCGTGAGTTTGTTGTAATTACTTTTACATGAGGAAAGCAGTGGAAATAAATGCGACAAGCATGAAAGACACAAAAATGCACTTCTGGTTGACTTTTTAAAACAGAGGTTGGCAATTAGCCGACTGCGGGCCACATGTGGCCCCCCAACATGTTTTCAGTGATCCGCGGAAGCATTAAATAAAAATCTTATAATCTGAAATTTTTGGAAGAACGTGTGAGGTTACATTTGTCTCACTGAATTGCTTGCGTTGGTTAAACTTTATTTGCACAAGAACGGTAAGAACACAACAACAATTAAGTTCATCGGGAATAAAATATGTTCAAGTAACTCACGAGGCCAAAGTCATTATTCGTTTTGAAACTATGTCATATGGCAGTGTTTTTCAACGGGGGTTCTTTAAGTGACAGGAAAGGGTTTCGTTGAACGGACTGAAACTTCATACATTTCCGATTGTGCCGCTGACGTATCCAGCGACACGCGCAATTGAACACAGACATGAGAGAAGTGATTTAGTGCATCCAAATCAAAGTTGAACATTGTCATCGAGCGTTGTTGCACTTTCGTTTCTTTTGTGGTGTAACTGATCATACCAGGCATATCGATGATCTACCTGATGATTGCAGAAGCGCAGCCAGAATGAGGTCGAAGGGGCCATTTCCCCCCTCCCCCGAAACACACTTGCTAAGATTTTGCGCTGGTGCTTTATATCATTTTCAACTGTTCGAAAATAACCGAAAGGAACAGTCGTGCTGAAGTAGCGACGAGTGCGTTTGTCGTGTTTTCTCATTGAACAAAGTTTCAACGTAACCTTTTGCGATTAGATGCTAAAATATGCGACAAAAGTTTGCAAAGTTGCCATATATTGTGGACAAAACGACCCGAGGTATGCATCCAGCCTGAATTAAATGCAAGTGCTCAGATTTGTTGTTTCTGCAAACAAATCGTTTGCTTTTGAGAATGTGTAAAAGAATCATCTTGAATATTTTTTGTAGTTCACCTAAACAAAGCCAACTTTGAGGAAAACAGTAAAAAATTTTACAAACCAAAAATATCTTCGTATTTTTTTTCAGTTGTTTTATTCTTCGCCAAAGTTCTTTGCTTCTTTGTTTCTTTTCGAAAGTGGGCCAGAGATAAAAGTGCGCTTAGCAAAGTAAGCGCGCAATGGCCCAACATAAAATATGTTGAGTATTCCAAATTAATCCGAACGGAAGTTAAAATCCTATCGAGGGTTTCAGGAGGGTAGAAATGATGTTCGTTATCCTTTATGATGATCCTCCAGTAGGTTTGCCTTGCATACACGAGCTGTTGCTGAATTGACTGAACCTCTTCACAAATAAACCACGTTGCTCCGGTGAAAATTATTAATGCTGCAAATAAATACATAATTACTTTCAACCTTCAAGCTTACTTTCTTTCATCATACTTAGGTTTTCATCCATCCCAGTGAAGTAAAAAAAAGCAGAGCCAAATATCGTCTTTATGTGGCAAATGCAAACGACAGCAGTGCTTCTCAACCTTTCAGATTTCGCGGCCCACTTTTCGCAGAGACTTTGATTTTGGGCCCACTTCGCGAAAAATTTGTTTCAGAACTCATGACTAAACGTAATTATTGCGTTATCTCGGAACATTTCGCGCCTCACCTGAAGGAGCGTCGCGGCCCACCGGTTGAGAAGCGCTGAACTACAGGATGTTATAAAAATTTGTCGCTATTATGCAATCTACAATACACACTTTTCAATCAATCAAAATTTTAAACTGCATGTGTGGACACAAATCGAAACTTAACGCTTTATTTTTCATGTTTGCATAGTTTTTTTTTAGAGAAAAGACATTCACTGTGAAATGGGTTTTGTGCGTTAGAAATTTCTCGACCACAGCAGAACAAGACTATATAGCGTGCATGTATCAAAGAATTCCAATATAGAAGCAATAGCTGCTCTACAGATTTGTAAATGGCACAAACTGTCCAAAGAGGAACGTTGTTTGTGTGAGATCACGAGATCTGAGCTATCACCAGTATCGGAAGAAATAGGAGAGAAATTTCCGAAAGTATTTTGTGAGAAACCCAAGATACTTTGAAACACAAAGCGCTTTCTATTGAATTGATTCAGATTTTTATACTGAGAAGACATATGCAAAAAAATTTAATATACCAATTTGTATTGTTTCCCACATGCTGTTAAAATATGAAATAATTTGATTAAGTTAGGAGATGCATTATCAAAAACAATTCTTTTGGAACATTTTGTGCTTTCATAAGAAATCCCGTGTCCGTAACATTCATCACACGTTAGGTATGAGTAAATTGGCCTTAACCTTGGTATGAAATTGCCGATTTTCGCCAGATAAACTCAAGTCAACCCTTGGTGGTGCAATAAAAGACGCCGAGCGTTATAGGTTGCTAGGCTTTTAGTATCAGGCAAATTTAAGTGCATCTGGAATTGAACAAGATTTATGAATTTGCGTCTAAGCAAACATTGCTCTCATATAAACCGCAAATGCCCGCAATTTTATAATTTCATGGTTTTCCCTTCATGCCATGGAATCATTTGACGGAATAATATAGGCTACTGTTCAAAAGCGACTAGATCAATTTGGCAGAATTGTTTGATGAACCATCAAAATCCATCAAAGAAGAACGATGCATTCCCAATCAATACCAGAAGTCCACATTAGTCCAGGTTCAATAAATTAGCGACTTGAACAGAGGGGTGTTTGGTGTTTTTACTTGTACTCTTGGAATCTTGTACTCTACACTATTCACTCTATTATTTAACTAGGCTAAGCAACATAGATATCATTTTATGAGAATGTTTACAGTATTTGCATGTGAAATCTTGGACCCTTTAGCAAACATATCCATGAATGAAAATATTTTTTCAAATTTAAATGCATTACTTATGCACCTCTCGATAACATGGTTGAGTTTTAAATGTTGCGGTTTCTTGAAAAAATCCTACGGATGGCGCCACGTTTGCTCTAGGAATGAAATATTGAGAACTGAATGTTCAATCTGTTCCTGAAACAGTTTTTCATTTATAAGCTTGTGCTTGACTCGTTGTACTCTCAAAAATTTGCAATGACAAGTGTTAAGAATCATCAAATCGAAACACTGATTAAATAAATTTTATCTGCATCTTCCAATTGTTCTTATAAGTGTTGCTATTACAGTATAAGCGCGATTCAAAAACAGACTTACCAGTTTTGTGGTGATAAGATGCAACGTTAAACTGCTGATTTTCAAATTGTAACAGGTTTGAGCGCAAAGTTCCTGGCGAGCATTAAATTGTCCGTTTTATTGTTTAACCACACAGCGGGCGTTTCTGTGGTTCAACGTCTTTCGTTGCATTTATTGATTTTTGCTGACGGAGAGAACCGCTTTTATTCACTTTTCAACAGAATTTCATTTGAAACGGTGTTGTTGTTCGCTTGTTGCTTATGGCTGGAGCAAGCTGTTTAAAAGATTTTTTCCGGGGAATGTCTGAAATTGATGAATGCTCTCGAAAGGATAACATTCAAAAAGCTATGGGTGGTATGCGTCTTATCACTTTACCTGCGATGCACAAAAGCATACGACCAACTTCTATTCGGTCTTGAATTTCAGGTTGTTGATCACTCCCGTCGCATTTTATTGCTGGCGACATAGCAACCAGGCCACACCAACAGACAAGAATGGCAATGATGACTGTTGCAGCAATCAGGTAGAAATGGAAACCAAGTGATCCAGCTATGTATAGATGAAAACAGAAATTAGATGAACGATGTCGTACCTCGTTTAACCTACATTCAATTATCCGGTCGCCTCCCACACTGGCACGACGAAGTGCGTTAAACTCACGTAAAACGCAAATCTTTCCAGGATCAATCTAAAATTGATTCATTTCTAGAAGAACTACGATTGGACTGTTAATTAAGCGGGAATTTCGTACCAATTGATGAATTTTGGTGTGTTATGTTTTGTGTGTTGCTGTTTATTTCACTTAAATAAAAAATTCAATTAACTGTTTTAGTTTATCCGCTCAGGTTTCTAAAATATTGCCCCAACTAGACCGGATTATTGAGGAAGCACTGAAACTGTAAATAGAGCCACTCCTTCCTTTCGACAACATTGAAGTCATTCCATGTGTAAACAAGCACGACCGTGTGCACACGATGTGGGTATGGGAAGGCAATAGAAAATACAGGGTGACTCAAAAAGATGCGTACCCATATTTTGTTCGATAAAAAACCCATTTTTTAACGAATGTCTTTTCTGTTGCAAGACGTGATAGGTGAATCTATGGATGATCGTTTGCAGCTATAGTTACCCCAAAAATGTCTTGGACAAATCAGCGGAAGATATTCTCCCTGGAGACCTATTTTGCAACAAAATCATACCAGAGTGTACAGATTCAGTTTCGAAAACGTTTCCATTGTCGCAACTTTCCACCAAAATCAACGATTGTTAGTTGGGTTACGAAGTTCA
>Ga0210059_1003456_pt1 | contig 25261 bp, 10 predicted proteins | sample Ectturendosymbi2_FD_188042 | JGI IMG/M metagenome (GOLD analysis project Ga0210059, IMG submission 188042) | Ecteinascidia turbinata endosymbiont from Florida, USA - Sample 2 (SPAdes) (version 2) | ecosystem: Host-associated > Tunicates > Ascidians > Unclassified | place: Key West, Florida... | reverse complement strand
CCATTGAACATTTTTCGACTTAGTCTTTAACCTAAATTATTTTTCTTTTTCTCACCCTAACCTTAGCCCGACACACTTACCTAAACACGAATCCCTAAGCCCTAATCAGCAGTTTTCTGAGCGTATTCGATATGTAGAATATTACTTTGTGCATGCGTACATTACGTGAAGACAGAAATTTAGCAAGTCGGAGATTTCGCTTGACACCGGATGTAGATTGGAAAAATCTCCGATCCGTTCAACACCAATCCCCATAGCCCATACCTCGACACCACCAGTATGGGCGCAGTTGCTATGCCAACACTTTCAACACATCGCACTTAGAGTTACAGGAGAAATGTTGATTGACAATAGTTTGTTTTTCGTAATGATTAATGATTGATATATGAAAAAGAAACGAAATGTTCGCACAAATTGTATTTATAAAACAACAGCGAACAATGAATTTTAGATATATCAACGATTCAGCCACTTCTTATGTATATTGGCAGTGTCTTCTGGGTAGCCAGCAACGGCTACGCAAGGTCAAGGTGAACTGCTAGAGTAGGTTAGGTAGCTGGCAACATAAAAACTAAAACTCTCGCATAGTGCACAGTAGTAATCACCTGGTGCTCGCAGTTAATGCACAGACAATAAAGTGCTCAAAGAGTAAAACTGAAATCTACCTCGCCTCCGACTACAGTACGGCTACTCTAGTCGAGTTGTGCAGTTGTTGACTCTAATCACTAATGATTTGTAGTCACATGACTAAGGACAGAGTTGTACGTTAGTTTCATTTAAGACTCTGGATTTCAATGCCCGATTGCACTGAAGATGAGCAAGGAGTTGCTAGACGTAATCCTTTGGTTTTTCTTTGTTGTGTCAAGTAATTGTGCGTTCAGCTTATTACGGCAAATCCTGGAAGCAATTAAACAAAAGAAGAAATGATTGCGCCTGGTAGCTCCTGGCTCATCATCATTGTAAAGGTAGATGCTAAAATCGTAAACTTGATAATAGTGCAACCTGAGCACCATATAAAAAAAACGTACCAGAAACTAGAGCGTAGTACAAACATGACCTCTAAGACAACCACTCTACCATTGTATGTTCACCCTTTAATGATGTAAAGAAAGTCTGAACTTGCTTACTATTTGTGGTGACTAAACCTAACCATGCACTGAATCATGTGGGTGCCAGCTATTTAGCAGTTGACCTTATGTAACTGTCGCCAGCTACCTAGACACTTCCTTTTATATAAGTACGGTGTAGTGCTAAAGTCTAAAAAAAGAAGTATGGGAACGCACCCAAAAACTAGTCATTTTCAACAGCATGTCACATTTATTCTTAAATCAATTTTTAATGAAGTATTCACTTCCATTGCACTACAAATGAAAACATGAAAAAGTGTGACACAAAGTAAGTGTAGGAATGCCGTTCTTGTGCATTCCTGCCCCACTAAACCCCTGCCTACAACACACCCAAGAATAAGATAAGTTGATGATGCAAACTTTTCAGTCCATCTTGGCATAGCCAGAGCGGGGTTTATAGTGGGCGATATGGTTGTGATTCACCTATTGTTTGCTGATGATCTATGTATGTTTGTCCCAGCCTCAGCGGTGTTCAACATGAAATCTACTGTATATGTGTCATGGTTATGTTGTTGAATATGAAATAAATTGTTAAAACCACTGAAGCAAATGTATCAAAATGTATAAAAATTTACTGCATATACACTACAGTAGATCACCATTAAACTGCAGCTCTGACCTACCTGCTGAAAAGTGTCAATAAAATTTATATGAACTAAAAATTTTTAAATTTATTTCAGTATCATAAAGGAAAACTATTAACCATTTCCTCTAATTTTTTTAAAGCTGGTTGAAAACACAAATATGAAACTGTATTAAGTGATATGAAAACCACTTCGATCTAATTGAAAAAGACCTAAAAACTACTAAGATTTACTGGTGCTGAAACCTGTTCCCAAAGTTAATGTCAACCTTTCATAAGTGGTTTCTGTAAAATGTATTTATCAGCATGTTCTGAGGACTTTTTTAAGCAGTTGTTAAAATTGATACAAAATTTATATTTCAATAGGAACAACTGCCTTGTTTTGGTTTTATCTTGTTCTAACTGAAGAGAGATATAGTAAACTTGGGAAAATGCAAATTATGATATAGCAGTTACCCTAGGGTTAAGTGTAAATATAAAGTTTAGGCAGTGTCTATTTTGCCATCAGAAGTAAACACACTGCTGGAGCTCTTTTGTCATTAGGCAAACCTGATTGGTTGAATTGGTCATGTGATAAAGACTATACGCTTGGATTAACGTATGGTCTTTATCAGGTGACCTAAACCCTAAACCAGGGGGCAGCAACCTTTTCTAACAAAAGAACCATTCTGCTTCATCTTCCAGCATATAGGATCAGTGTGGAGCCATAAAACATTGATACTATTTCATTTTTCATGTGACTTCATAGGGGCATAGGCTGAAATGTAATCAACGCAATTCTGATATTAATCAAATGCAAGTTTTAATTCCAAGTTGAGAGCCACTTTACAGCAGATAAAGAGTCACATACAGCTTGCAGCTGCAAGTTGCCAAACCCTGCCCTAAATCTTAAACCGAAACCCTAATTCCAAATCCTGAACCTAAACCTAAATGTAAACACAAAAACTAAACCTGAAGCTTTTTCAAAAAGTACATGAAATGCATACTTGTCAAAGGTGTACTTTCTACTAGCACAGTCAAAGCACATGCTGAGAGCCGAACTAACAACCACTTGCATAGCAGGTATATACACTAACTACTCGACTATGGTCAACATGCTGCTAGTGTCATGAATAGTCAAGCAGTCAACATGCTACTAGTGTTATGAACTCAAACATTATATCTATATATGGACAAAGGTGGCTACAGTTCAAATGGCAAAATAGTCCCAGCAGAGCTTTTGCCATTTATGGCAAAATAGACACTACCTAAAATTTAAGTGAGCGTATTTTATTTTTTTCATACTTGTAATTAAATAACTTGGACGTAACTGTGTCATTTGCTGTATTTATCTATGTGTTATTTTTGTCTGTCTTGTTTTTGAATGTGTGTCTGTGTTTATATCTCTGTTGTGTGTTGCTTCTTTTTAATTAAGTTTTAGGTTGTTTTTTCTTTCCTGTACCAATGTTGATAAGTTTAACACATGTGCAGTTAACCCAGGTGATCGCAAGATCGTGCCATTACTTTTGATGTGCCATTACTAAGAAAAGGACTACTTCTTAATTGTTACTTGTTTTGAATGTTTTTTGATTGGCCGTAAAATCGTCATGTCATGAAACAATACAATACAACAAGACAGCTGGTGAACTGTAGTTTTTCATCTATGAAGTACACTGTAAATAACCTGCAACACAAAGTTATTTCCCTGAGTAGCAAAAGTGTGCAGTGTACCAAACAAGTTAAATATCTCAGTGTATCACTTTAATCCTCACTGAAGAATGAGGATGACATTCACAGGCAACTTCATAATGTGCAGCTAACAATTTCAGAGTCAGTTTTCTTAGTGTTCTTCTGCAGTTGTGCCGATGGTATGCTAGTGTATGCCTGCCAATTTTGGTACAAGTACACACAGTCCAATATTAAATGCCTCTGTCTTGCTTACAATAATGCCTATCGAATTTCTCAAGGAATATAATTTTTCTTTCACATTAAGTTACCATTTTGTCAGGACCTTTGATGCGTTGATTAGAAACAACATGTATTCCTTTGTCCATTTATGCGCATCTTCATCCAATGTTTTGATTCGTTCTTTTCATCTGTTTGATTCTTTTTGCAAACATCCAATTTCTCCCACTATCTAATGTTGATGTATGATGATATACGAATGCAATAGATACTGTTGTTGCTTTGCTTTAGTGTTTGTTTCTCTTCAGTAGTGAATGTGTTTACCAGCCAACACTTATGATATGGACTTAAGTATTTTTATAACTTTCTGTTCTTTTGACTACCCATATGGTATGTACCAGACATAGGGCGATTACAGCACAAATGTAATTGATTATGATTACTTGTCACATGCTCGATTGTGATTGCGAAAAACAAAATCACAATGTAGTTGATTACGATTGCATTGTAAGTAATCACGATTACAATCGCGATTACATATGTCTTGAAACATCTTCAGAAAGAAAACAAACCCATTTACATAGTTTTATGTAAGAATATTTTCAGACAACATATGATATGAATCAATGCAATAAATGAAATTACTAATCTGCAAGGATTAAGCACCAGAATAAAGAAAAAAAATATTGATTGTTTACTGAGATCTTCATGCAGTCAACAAACCATATGGCGTAACTAGAGATTTGAGCTAGAGGAGAAACTTGAAAGAGGCCCACTGGCCTCTGTAAGGGACCTACTAGCCAACACAGAAAAAAAACTTGAAAAATGATGGTGAACCCGTGTGTGGATGGCTATACAGTACTAAAACCCCAAATCAACAGAAATACTTCAAAAAATGCAAAAAGACCTCACCGTACTAAAAAACTATTAAATGGATACTAAAACCGAAATATAACCTAAGTGGGAAGTGGTTTTTACATTTAGCTGTCCAGGGGATTCAAATCACCCCTTTTCCCTCCCGTCAATTACTCCACTGCAACAAACACTTAAAAATATTGATGAAACAAAAATCAATGTTTAAAATCTTTGTTACAGTTGATAAACATCAACGCTTCAAATATTTTGTCAGGCAAACGACATCTATCAGGCTTGAACATTTGTTCAGAAACACTGAAAATTCATTTGTTTGTAATTTCAAAATTTCTGACTATTTCTTCTAACTGCGGGTTATGATTGTCTGCAAGCAATCATAGCAGTGTGCAGCTGTTGATTTGAAATGATATTAACAGTGATGCCAATATACTGCAGTCATGCATCTGTCTATTGGACCAATTGTCAATGGTTAACAAAACCTCACAGGTTTTGTTGAGTTTTTTTACCAGTAGGCTTATCTGGTGGATCACGGTTGACATGCTAGTTATCAGTGTGGTGGAAAGGTACTTTCGACTTGGATTAAAGTATCTTATTCTTCTGAAAGAAAGTTAATGTATATAAATTACTGTACTAATTATATACATAGCCTACTCTAGCACTTACATTCATAAGCTCACTCTGAATATATATAAATGAAATGAACATCTCTCCTCATAATGTCACGCTGTTTTGTTGCCGAAGTGTGAACCCATTTTTAAGAAGAGCTCCTATGTTTGTTGCTACATCTCACTAGACTAGACTCACTATGTTACTTCAGGCAGCCCACAGGAAGGCTAGCTGGAACAAAGCGAGAATTAGCTAGAAACGCTGTGCTTGCCCCTATGCTACTGTGTTTAAACCACAGAGACAGGCAAACAGCCTCCCGCGAAACAATTACCATAACAAATGATTATAAAGGAGGAAACTCAGCCACCACAACCGTGGTTCATTGCATAGTGGATGTAGGGTGAAAATGTCCAAGTTTAATCATGAAAGTTAATCATCGATTACGATTAAATTGGCAAGGTAATGGATTATGATTACATTTCATTTTTTGTCTGTTCAATCGATTACGATTTCTCGAAAAACTATAATCGATTATGATTGACGATTGTGATTACCCCATGTCTGATATGGACCATGTGTCTGAATCCAACACTTAATAAAAATAAGTAAAAGTAAACAATTTGGCAGAAAAAGCCATTGTTACAGGGTTTGTTATCATTTCAGAGCATAATTATAGTGTAAACCTGTTGTTTTTTAGTCGTTGTATAAAAAGGTAATAAATAAATGAATTTGGACCATCAAGTTTCACCACTTTTGGTTGTTACATCTGCAAAAGATGGTTCTGCATACATACTTCCAAAGCAGGTTTGATATAGAAATAGGGCATATGGTCTATTTAATCTTAATAATGGATTTTGACAATGTGAAAGTTTTCTCAATTTTATACGAAATTTTGTCTATGATCACTGCAATGTGTGTATCATTCTTTGATAGATTTTAACATTTTACCTCACATTTATTATGTTTTTTTGCTTCAGTATATCATTTTTATTAGGAATGTTGTAACAAAACACTACAAATCATGACCAGGCTGTATGCTATTTGATATTAGCATATTACTTAAAACTATTTCTTATGTGTGTGTTTTGTAATTGCTCATTGATGCTATATTCTCTCTCAAAAAGTGTTGTGGCATAAACAAGGTTGGGAGAGATTTTGAAGCTGTGTCCAAATGTGTTTTTTTCCCCATTACATGGCCTATACATTACATGCTGTTTTGCACTGTTTTAGTAGAATAGGCAAGTAAGTCCTACCAATTTGCAATATAATTCTGGAGACAATAAAAAGCTCTAGAACAGTAGTTCTTAACCTTTTTTACATATTTTACCATTTTGTTAAAAACGATTATCAAATTTACCCCCAATACACTCACAGGTGCTCATTTATTAAAAATACGAAATTAACAAACTTACAGTTTGGAATGGTTTATAAAAATTTACATTTATTGCAATTTATGGTTCAGTAAATTTACCCCCTTCAAACATGAAATTTACCCCATGTTAAGAACCAGTGCTCTAGAAGGTTTTCTATAGGTTTTATAGCAGGGGTCTCAAACTCAAAATGTTCCGTGGGCCAAATGAGGACTTGTAAGGTAACCTGCGGGCCGATGCTGACGAAACAATAACAGTACCTGAACTTACTAAAAACAGCTTTTACATCTTGTTTCCTGCGAAAGGTATCATGAATTATAGGCAAATCATTTCTAGCTGTCTCTACGTTTGTATTAATCAGTTCTAACCACCAAAGAGCTTATTCATTCACTAGCTGAGCACTTTTAAACACCGGTGAATAAATCAAGTAACGTAAATTTTATTCATTTCATTCATTTTCAAGCCCGCTTTTGCTCTAGGGTGGGTCGCGGGGGCAGCAGCCCAAGTACTTGGAAAGCTCACGGTCAACAGCAATTTCAGATAGTTCTATTGGCTCCACACCAAGGTGGGAGCAAACAATGTTGGAGATGTACTCACTCCACCTCGGCCTTGGAAGACGTCTGGGTCATTATCCCGTGGGTTTAGCCAGTAGGACTTGTCTCGCCAGTCTTTTGTGGGGCATTCCGGATACTTGGCCGAACTAACATAGCTGTGATAACTCAATTCAGACAAGTGGTTCGACATTCAGGGCTCTGCAAATTTCACAGCTGTGCGCTTTGTGGCGAAGTGTCATACTAGGGGCATAACGAGGAGGGCAAGGAGAGAAAAATAACCTGGGAGCCAATTCAATAGGGGGTGCTAAAAAGTTCCAAAAATGTTGCAATTTTTTCTTCAATACGGTACATTTACTCCCAAAAGACCTCAGGTTCGAACACGGGGGCGCCAAACTTGTTTCTTTCCTCGGGCGCCACCTAACCTCGGTGCGCCCTGGTGTCACACCATGAAGTCTTCACAAAAATCCCATCTCTGGCCCTTGCACCTGAGTTAATATTCTTTCGGTCATTACCCAAGATTCATGACCATAGGTAAGAATCTGAACAAAGACTGATTTAAAAACTGACAGCTTTACGGTATTTGAAAGCTTTCGTTTTGTGACCACAGAGCAGTCAAGCTCACGCAGAACTGCGTTAGCTTTACCAATCCGTGTATAAATCTCCTCGCACCACCTTCCGTCGCTCGTAAATAGGCTACCATCCCTAGGTACTTGAACTTCTCCAAAACCTGCAGTGTATTGCTGCTCACTTTCAGCATACACTGCATTGGGTTTGTAGGGAGACATAATACCTCGTTGTTTTTAGTGCTGATTTTCATTCTGACTCGGTCGCACGCAGCAGAAAACCGATCGAGTGCATGCTGAAGACCCTGTTGAGAAGATGCTAGCAATACCAAATCGTTTGTAAAAAGTAAACGGTTAATCCTGCAGCTCCCAAGTGTGACACCCTCGTCGACTTGGCTGTGACTGTATCTAATTCATGTAATGAAGACTATGAAATGGAGCGGTGACAGCACACACCCTTGTCAGTGTCCAACACCAAAAGTGAACGGTAGTGATTTAACTTTTCTGACATGGACACAGACTTCTGAGCAGGAATACAGTGACTTGATGGCCAGTAACAGGGGGCCTTTAATACCGTACTCCTGCAACAAGCTTTTCGCGAGGAATCCGGTGTTATGCTTTCTCGAGGTCAACAAAGCATATGTGGACGTCTTTGGCATATTCCCAACATTTCTCAAAGATCTGCTGGAGAGTGAAATTACGTCTGTCGTACTGCGGGCGAGACGAAAACCGCACTGGGTAACATTCAGCATTGGTTCAATTATTTCACAGCATCTTTATCAAGGCACTTAGCAACGTAAATGTTGAATTATATGAAAATTTCCAAAAAGCGTCGCGGGCTGCACAAAAGGTCTTCGCGGGCCACATGCGGGCCGCGTGTTTGAGACCCTTGTTTTAGAGGAATCAGCCGATCGGACTCTGCTTTCATCTTTTTGTGATGATTCAAACTTGCGCATATCTGTATTCAAGTAACTCCACTCCAAAGGTGAAATAAGCAAGAAATCAATCACAAATTTCAATAGGAAATCGATTTCACGTAAAACTATGCATCATCAGTCCTTACATTTTATTCAAATAGAATCTTATATTGTTACATCCTTTTATTTAAAAAATCATTTATCTGTGGAAAGTTGATGATAAATTTTAGTTATATTTTCATGTTTGAATAAAGATATAATATATTTGTATAAGATTTATTTAAATAAGTTGTACGGACTGATGATGCATAGTTTTCTGTAAAATCGATCTCCTATTAAAATTTGGGTTTGATTCCTTGCTTATTTCACCTGTGGAGTAAAGTTCCTTGAATTTTGGAGACACTATACTGTAAGCCTTGTGAACTCACTAAAAACATAAAATTTGTCATCAACTTTCCATAGACAAATTATTTTTTTATAAAAGGATATAACAATAATATAAAACACATAATAATAAAAAGTGTATACTGTAACAATGGAAATTTGCGTTATAAAAAAAAGGATACTATATAATAAAATTACAATAACATAAACCATAACAAAATTTTTGCTTGTTATTAACCAAGAGTATTAAAATTTCTCAGGGTTTTTTAAGGTGTTTTTTTTGGGACCCGGTTCGGGTAGAATTGAAAATCGGATCCCTAGAATCAGAGAAATTGGGTCCCTACAGGTCCATACTGGGTACCTAATATTTTCCTTAAAAAAAACTGCATTTGCTTGTCACTAAATGAGCATTTTCTTGATAAAGAGATAAGCACTGTGATGTTATATGTACAGAGTAGGTGTTTCATCCACTACTTCCTGTGCTCTTGTAGAGTGTGTTTTGCATATTTTACTTTCTATTTATGGCACGTGATCGTACTTGCCTTGCCACCTCTGGTACATTCCTGATCTATTGCAATGCTTGCAATAGTAACTTTAATTGACCAACTTTTTTGTGAAATTGCTAATGTGATTTCATAAAATGATCATAAGTATACATTACATGCATTGAAGTAAATGATGTCTTGCTCATATTTAAATATGTTTTGAAAATTTGGATGAAATTGTCTTTCACTAATGTTTGATATCCTTTTCCTTCAACGTAGCTTCCGGGTGATCCTTATAAGTATGCATTGTGGCATCAGCTTCCTCATAACAACATAAAAGGAAGTCAATTGAACTGTCCAAGAATTCGAAAAGGTATTTGTTGTCTTTGATTATCAAATATTTATACTGTATTTATTCAATTATAAGCTGCAGGTTATGAAGTTTTTTTTCATCATTTTGTGCAGCTTATAATCAGGGGTGGCTTATATTTTTTATTTCTTTACCTTATCGAAAGGTGTAGATGGCACTCAATCTTTCCCTAGCTATGTTTTTTGCAACCAAACTTTTTTCTATTCCCTTCAGCATCACATGCACATCTGTCACAGGATGGATTGTGAATAAAAGGTAGTTATGGTGGTGAAGCATCATTACCAAGGTTATGAATAAGTGTGAAACATGCTTGTATGCCAAAGCATCTCACAAGCTTAGGTAACCTATGTTCAAGTGCAGCTTACATTAACTTTTTAACACCATTTAGTGCAGCTTACATTCAAGGGAAGCTAACAATCGAGTAAACACGGTATTGATATGGAAGAAATTTTATGTTTTTGAACTGCCAAAGGATTTTAGGTACCTCTGTTAACAAACAATCCATGTAGATTTAAATGTTTTGTTATATTGTGACTTACCAATAAAACAAGGAATGAAAAAGCTTCTGTGTTTATTTGGTTTTTTATTTGGTGACCTAATTGATTGTTGTTGAATTGTACAATAGCTACCTTTTACATATTTCTCTCTATCGAAATGAATCCTTTCACAGCCAAGAATCAGACACTATGACCTTATCAGAGCATATATTTTGCCTTCTAGGAAGCCATCATCAGCTATTAGTCAAACAGAAACTGTTTAGTTTTTATTTAAAAACTTTGTTTTCTTTTTCAGGGCCTGATGCTACCAGTGGGAGCTCTACTAGCTCATCAAGTAGCAGTAGTGAAAGTGATGTAGAGAAAGGAAAGCAAAGGAAGCCTAGACTGTATCACAACTACAAGAGCAAAAAAGAAAATTGGAAAGAAGCAGTGGTAAATTGGTGCATTTGGTCCATACATACACTATGTGCTTTAGATCAATGGTTCCCAACCTGTTTCAATTTACAGACCACTGAGTGTTTTATTTTTTCTTGCAGACCTACAACTTCCAAATTTGTTACTCGGAAAATGCAATGTTTCAAAAACTGTTTGTGACAGGGCAATTTGTATCAGATTAGGAATAGTCAAATAAAATTTTTGACTTAACTGATGCCAGAAGATTGTTGGTCAGTGTTGTCATGTAAAAGGAGGCTGTCACTAGTAGACTTCCTGCATAGGCTCCGCCTGCCCCAGTTTAGAAACCATTGCAGTATAAAACAATATCCTAAAGTCTGGCTTGACATTTGTGACATGATTTTGCGTGAAAAACATTTTCAGGCTCATGTTTAGTTCACGCAACAGCAGGTTGTTGAGAAGATTCAAAATTTTTACTTGTATTTGCAGCAAATTCTGTTTATTTGATTTTTGAAGGACATCTGCAGAAGTCACTTGACTTCCATTTGAATAAGATTTCAGTTTTTGCTTTCTCCAGTTATGCTGTTTAATGTGAATTTTGCGATAGTGTACATCGGATATTTAGCCTTGAATTGGCATGTGCTATCATTAGCTACTTTTCACAAACACAACATCACTGTTGCAATATGTGTTTGAACTTAACACACAATGCTTCACTAACCCAAAAATCAGAGAAACTTTAATATTTGTGCGGAGAATGTCAAGAGCACAATTGTTCCTTTCAATGAATTTTAGTATTATTTTAGCAATTTCTATAAAGGAGTTTCTGATAAAAAGTTTGCAGCTGCATTAACTTAAAATGTGAATTTTCTACAAGAAGATGCTTGCATAATAGATGTGTTAAATATCTTTCTACCAGAAGTTGGCATTGGTGCAAATTCTAATCAACAACGTTTATCTTATTTTTATGTACATGATTGTCTGAGACACAAGTTCCATATCACATTAGCTAAAGCAATACAAGGGTACAGAAATGCTAATACACGAAGTATCACCAGCAAGGTGTTACTTGGTACATGCACTTGTTACTAAAGAGGAGTGAACACTGAAACAACCCACCAACAATTGTTGTTAATAACTTCAATCAAAAGTTTGATCACTGCATGTGTTTTGGTAATTACTAATGCTTGATAAAGTTTTGCAGGTTAATTGAGAGAGTATATAATTTAAGAGTCCTATGTCTTTGTTAGATTGATTCATGGGTGTCAGAAGGATTTTTCCCAAGAGGGGGGAGAATGGTGGATTTTTCCAGGAGGTGACCAAAGGATTTTTTCCAGGGTTGGCCAACAGTGCTCAAATTTGATTTTACTGACTGCAAACCAAGAGAAAAACATTTTTTACTAAACATTTAGTAGGAAAATATCATATTTCAAAATCCAAGAGTCCTTGGCCCTCTGGCCCCCTCCCAATGCCCATGGATTCATTTATGATTGTGTTAATGATAACACAGTTCCTATCATGTCGACATTATTAGCAGCATCTGTTACATGTACTGTACAGCATCAGCATGTCAATATCATGCTGGCAATATCATGTTCTATCAAAATCATAATGGCTATAGATAAAAAGTAAAGAGCCTGTCAGTAAATCAATCAGGATCAATACACATGTTTGTTACAGTGTTTGTAGATGATTGGGAACACAATGATGTTGCTGACCCATGCTTTACAACAGAATAGCTTACATTGTTTTCAAGGAGATATTTTTATTCAGTTTCACTCAGCACATGTGGTTTCAAAAGATGAAAAACCTTTTTGGTTGTGTTTTAATGTATGTTTGCACAGGTTGTGGTGCAGTGAAACAAAACACCGAATTAGCTTAACTTGCTTTTAACTTTCTGTGTAGCACTGTAAACATCATTAAACTGATAACCACATGTCACACAAGCTAGTGATTTTCCCCTACTGCCCTCTTAAAGTTGAATGATACGTAAAAGGTAGTTCATATATCGGTGTTCACAGGTGGAGCAGTGTATCTCCATCATTAGGGCATATTTTTAACCTCTTGTTCATGTATGTTTTGTTGAAAAGGTATAATGACTAAGGTCCTATCGCAATAAAACAGAATCAGTTTATACACTGCATTGTTGGTGGACGTTTGTCATCACAGATAGGAGTCCACCTCTTATTGGCCAAATGTGTGACGTTTGTGGGTAGATGGGTTTATTCATGGATTTTAGTGACTCAAAACATGAAAAGGGAGAAGTGCAACAAGAAGAGCAAAACAACAGAGAGCAGAAAAATTAATTGCATGTTAATCAAAAATAATATGAGGAAAATAGTTAAGGAATTTTGCAAATTAATGTGAACTATGTATTTCGGACACAAAGGGTTGGCGAAAGACCTCATGGGTTAACACTCAGCCACGTTCTTGTTGGGATAAATCAATGTTAAATGGAAGACGATTGGAAGACAATAAATGGAAGACGATTCAAGTGAAGATGAAAACTAAAGTGATAAGATGCAAAATTTGAACATCAGGTAAAAGTTTGTAGTAAAGTCTGACGCCAATGAAAAACAAACACAAGGGTGAAATGTATGCCTATGTATAGGAAAGCAACATTTAATGCGTTCCAACCACTTAATTCTGGAATTGTGAATTTGTTCTCATATCAGCAGCTTACCCATCAAAAAGTGTTATTTGTGAGGTGTACCATTTAGGGAATGCACAACACGTTTCAGGTGGTGGGTGCGGCGTATGTTCGGAAGGCTTTGCAAGCGCTTCTCTCAGCAAATCACTTGAGGCTACCATTAGTAAGATTGTCTGTTATTGAAAGCATTTACTTGTTGTAGGTTGTAAACTTATCCTACCAAGATCTTGGTCACGATTACCAAATCAAGAACTTCCTACGAGTCCTCAGGTCCCTTACCTTGTGTGTGCAACTACACTTGGTGGACAACGCGTTGAGTGACTTGCATTCCGTTACCCTCCCTTCGTGCCACATGCTTAACATGAGCAAAAATCACTTCACGTCGATGAAGGTGAGCACACGGCAAATTTTGTTTAACTGCACATCTATCGATGAATTTTGCAATCGCTTGAGTTGGACGCTTGATGCTGCTTTTACTGATGTTTTGATGCGCAGTTAGTGGCTGGTAACATGTCTACTGGATTCACACAACACGTTTTTAAGATTTTCGGGCTCCACGTACAAATTCTGAACTGATGATATTGACATCTTTGTGTTTCGCGCAGAACCTTCCAAAATGTCCCGGTTTGCTTCATTTAAACTTGTCAGAGAACAATCTATCGACTTTGGCCGGCTACGATCGTTTTACGAAGCTACAGACAATCGACCTTTCGTTGAATCCCCTACAGTTCATCGAAGAGTACAGGAGCAGGTAAAATACACCTGGCCCATCACTGGTATTAAATTTCTTCCTTGAAAAACCAAGCCAGACTTTCAGAACCCGCTTGTATTAAGTATATCGCGGTAAGGCAGACTTGCGCGTCTGCCAAGAAACTTCTCGTTTCCAAAAGCGTCCTCGCGCACGCCAAATCCGCGTGTGGTTCACGTCAATACAAAGTTACGATTAACCAAAAACTCTTCTGAGAGCTTGCAAACGCCACTCTTTATAGCATACGAGTAGCTTGAAGCATTAAGGAGTTGGAGTGAGCAACGTTGTCACTTAATCTTTTTCTCTTTTTCGCTATCTATACCAGAAACATCCAGGCTAGATCACTTGTACCGGATTTTTGTTTACTTTAAGTCAGACAAACTGAGGAGCGTGTTTTTATGCTCTTTTGTTCAGAGTGTTCGCCAAGTTTCCGAGTCTGAAGTTTCTCGACGGCGTTCCACTCACTGACGACGATCACCCGGAAAAATATCCCGACGAGTCTTGCGTGCTGTTGTAACCCTTCTGGCATTCACAGGCTCTTCCACGCCTGTTTGAGAGCTGTGTGTTTGCAATGTGACAAAGGAAAGTAGCAGCCATTTCGATGTTTGTGCATCAGTGAAGTTTGCCCGATTTCTTGTAAAGTTGCAAACTTTTCTAGCTCGACCTCACGCGCTGCCTGAACCTGATCATTATCACCTGTGCAATCGTCTGCATGCTTTTCACCTTTGCACCCTGCGTTGGCGCCAGTTCTAATGCAGTCTTGCGACCAGTGCACTTTTTCATGAAAGAGTTAAACACGTTTGTTTTTTTTAAATTTCGGGTAGTAATCAAAGGTATTCTGCAATCTTGAAATTGTGGGTTTGCTGAAAAGGAGAAATGTACCCGAGATTAATTGAATGTGATTGTCAAATCACGGTTCCTGAAATTGTAAATCTTTTCAGTTTTCCGGTTATGGATTGATTCGCAGTTGTGAGATAATAGAAGACCAACCCTCCCCTCCAAACGTCTTTCTTTAACGTGCAGGCGCTGCTAGAAAATAGGAATCGCAAGGTTAGAGGTTGATAACATCACAACGATGAAGTTGTGACTTAACAATGGAATAATGTCGTGTATATTTTAAACAGCGGTGATATGAACTGAATAAAGATAACAATATCAAGTTGTAGTAAGCATTCCATTTAGTCTGTTTTGACTGAAATCGGCATATTGATGACTGAACTACGGGAAAATGGACTCTGTAGCTTGCTTTGTTGAGTGAAAATGTCGTTTTTCGTACTCTTTATTACAATGGCAAAGGTGCTCTTTAGGAACGGAGATGATGATTTACAGTTTTTTTACACTGGCAAAAAACTACACAATCAACGTGAATAATATATAATCAACGTGAATATTAGTCTTTTTCGCTTTGCACCACGAACTGTGCGTTCATGCAAGTTAGCGATTTTGAACTAATGCCAATTTCGTTTCGGTGTTTGTTAAGTGGTTGCCACATTGGTCGTTTTTGAGAGGTTGTTGGGATTGTAAATATTTTGGATATTCTCCTTTTCTGAAGTTGCTTTTCTTCGATTCTCACTGGTTTGACATATGAATTTAAATATGTGAACTGTTATCAACCTTTTCCAAATCGTTTACAAGGGTTTAGCTTCAGCGATCTAGGTTTTGGAAAATTTTGTTGTGCTTGCCACATGTTTTTCTGTCGGTTTGATGTCGGCTGTTGATGGAAAAAAGCAAACTAGCGGTTTCGAATGCTCTATTTTGCGATTTTTCCCTCTGTGCGACATGTCTTTCATATTCCCCTGAAGTACCACTGTGTATTGTCACATTGATATTGTGAAGGCAGGCGTGCTAGCTACTCAACCCATCGGTCTGCGCATAATTGCTTTAACTGCGTGAAACTGCAGGAGTGAAGAAGGACGTGCATTAGCGAGTGAAATACCTCTTGTGCATTCCTGTGAACGTTTGTTGTACGTGCTGTCTGATAAAAGCAAGTGTTTTTTGAATTTTGAAATGCAGTTCACTCTAGATTTGTTCATCTTAGCTTCGATAGACGCCACCTCTTTGCTGTAGGTGTTGTACTCTTTTATTATTCCAGTACCATCACGGCTAGTAAAGCAGAACCGTCGCCAGAAAGTTTTCAATAGGGGGCTTTGCGTTTGTGCGTGGGGGCTTGACATTCTGAAAATTGACAAAAACTTCACTGATTTATAGTGCTTCATGTTTCGATTCAGGGGGCATGGAGCTTTGTTTGGGGGGACTAAGCCCACCAAAGCCCCCCCGTGGCGACGGGACTGCATTAAACCAGTATTTTTTGTATAACACAGTCTAAATTAATTTATTGTCTTTTTCTTGCACTGTCACATTTTTTGTTCTTGTCACTGACGTTCTAAACGTTCTGTGTAGCGAAGCATACGAGTGATGTGTATTAGAGCCGGAAGTGTTGCCTGGAGGCAAGTCAAAAGACGCAATCAAAATCGAATTGTTTGCGTTCACTGCAAGATGCCGTAAATGGCGACATGCAAGTCGATGACTGGTTGGTATCCAATAAACTCACCCTAACTTGCAATAAAACTAAATTTTTGGTACTCACCATGAGTCAAGAATATAAACAAACAAAGATTAAATGTTGTGGCTGGAGCTATTGCAGAAGTGAACCAAGTAAAATACCTTGGAGTTTTGTCTATCGAAAAAATCCTTTCCCAGTAAAGAATCAGACACTAAAGACCTTACAGAGTATATATTTCGTTTACGAAGTAGGCATCATCAGCTCTTATTCAAATAACATCAAAGAATCCCGTACGCCTCGGTTGAGTTCAGCGGTAAACGACTAAGGCGCGCAACAACTGCGCCAGGCGTGCGAAGTGATTTAACCTTGTAGTTCTATTGATATAACTTATAAAACGTATGTGTAAAACACCTCATATGCGTCCTACGCCCTACTTAGGTTGCGGGTCTTTTCACCCATTTAATTTATGTGTGTATGAGCATTGAGCAAACACGAAGTCCATAGTATGAACACACACACTCTGCAGAACGCAGGTCGATAAAAACAGACAAAACAGAACATAGTACAAGGCGTTGAAGCCGGCGGAATCACAGGGTTACAGACACTTTTTGCAACTGCATTGAAGACAGAACCACAGGTTTACGGACACATTCTAAACACTAAAGTTAGCTAACACGTAACACTTGTTACCATGGGCGCAATTTGGTGGGGGACACGGGGCACGTGACCCCCCACTGTTTTAGGCGGGGGGCATAATATGCCATGTCCCCCCCACTTTTTTCTCTAGGTTTTGTAATTGGAGAGGATTCAAAAATAAAAATGTTTGTCATGTTTTGTGTGAAGAGCTATTCATGTTAGATGGTAGGCCACACATAGCCAAGTTGATGTTGAAACAGAGTTTGGTGTGGTATCACTGATTCTGTTAGTTTATGAATTTTAGCTTCGATAAAATAATTTCTAGCATTTTTCAAGTTTCTAGAGACCATGAAAGATGTTTAACTGCTTTTGTCCGACATTTTACCCTGTGTGGTTTACTGGTTATTTTCTTGTAACAGTGAGAGTATTACAGCTGCACATGTGAAAGACCACAGTGCAGCCATTAGTTGTTCCGTGCAGAAATGCAACTCGCCAACTCGCTTTGTTGTAACGTTGGTTGTCACGTGTTCAGGAACAGACAGCGTATAATTTAATTTTACTTCATTAAACTTTTTTAATTTAATTTTGACTTCTTCCAAGTTTTTTATTCGATCGCTTCAAATGTCTGATGCTTTTTACAAATCTTCATTTTTCCTCAATTATTCAACGCTCCTGTATGGTGGAGGCCACATGCGGTAGTTGTCCGGGAATTGTTTCGGTATTTGCGTCTCATCAGTATTGCTTTTGTGTAGTAAAAATATGTGTACACTGTGTACACACCAAGCATAAAAACGGAAGTAAGAAGTGCTGGGAAAGTGTTTTGCTCCTCTCAAGGTTGGACACGTACTAACACCGGTTGTGTGATGCGCTAGCGCTGCTGTATGGGTATCCATTTTCTGTGCTCTTGCGAATGACGATACAGCTGTGGTGTGGATAAAGCGCTGTGCTCCTCTCAATGTTAGTCATGTGCAAACACCGTTTCTGTAATGTGCGCTGATGTATAGCTAACCACTTTTTGTGATCTTGTGTCTGTGATATGGACCATGAGTCCGCAATAAAATATTATTATTATTATTAATGATGCTAGTGTATATAATGTTAGAAAGGTACATTTTCAGGGAAATCTCTGCAAAGCTTTTGATGAAGACAAAAAGCAGCACTATTGTGGAGACATAGTTTGGGGATGGGAAGTTTCGCAAAAGACTGTTTTCAACCATTAGTGAACAGGATTTCAATCAAAACGTTGTAGAAGTAGCCTACAGTATTTACCTAGCTGTATATTGACCTATAGCTCAAAACGTAGGGACTGCGCTCGGAATTAAGGATGAAATATACATTCATCCTCACTTCTTGTAATGTCGCGACAATGGAGACCAACAAATCAAAACGATATTTTTTCCATGACTCTTACACTTTGTGCTTGTGCTGAATGCACTGGTTCGTAAGCCATCTGATTTACTTGAGTTTAACCAAACCCACAATGCAGCAATGTTTCCATCTAAGTTCGAAATATTTGTTTTATAGATGCATCACATCTACGCAAGGGCGTACGCGAGGGGCTTGTGGTTAACCCCCCCCCCTTGAGCTTGATATTTTACAAAAACATTTTTGTCTGCGCAAAGGATATTAATTGTTTTCGCAACATTTTGCTTGTTAATTTGTCGAGTTATTGAAATGCCACGGAATTAATTTGTGTGCAAATTTCAAGGAACATTGTGAATGGGCCAAAAAGTGATAATTAGGTTTTGGTGGGAATCTGGGTTATCGTCTGCATCCAGAAATCATCTCACCACTTTTTGCAGATGTTTTGCCCACTACGCATGTTTTAAGATTGTGTTCCGCGATCGTTCACTTTATCCAAAGCAATTGTGTTTATTTTATCTGCTATGTCTGATCAGCGCATGTGCTGACCGCATTGGCTACATTATCAATTTCTGTAGCATGATAAAACTGTTGCACGAGCTCGAAAACAGCAGTTGTTAACACAGAAGCATTCGGGCATTTGATAATGTTTCAACAGGGAAAAAGGAAAACTAAAAATTTGCTGGACTTCTATACACAACATAAAACGAAAGTTTTCTTGCGTACTTTATGCGCATTCTCAATTCTTGTGTAGCTTAGCAAGATTGGATCTTGCAAACAGTGGTGTGCGTCAGACAGCCCAATCTCACACGTTCTATGCTCCACTGCTCTTATTCGACGAGACATTAGCAAGCCTCATTTTCCAGTTGTAAATTGCTCAGACGTAGTGATGAGTGTGCTTTATTCCCCTGTTTTAACGCAATGCGTGATATTTTTGCAGTTAGGAACTGCTGTGTAGTAGGGTTGAGTTTATTTTCTCCGATATCCTAACCTGGAGAACTGATAGGTTATCTTCAGTGCCATGGCACATAAATTAAGAGGAGTGCGTGTAGAAGAATAGGCATATCATGTCAACAAATTTCACCAAAACGTTAGTTTGGAAACATGAATATGACGTCAAATTGTAACGTCACCAACAGAGAACACAAAATGCAAATGACCATCATATGCATTGGATGAAATCCCCCATGAAAATTTTCTGCGTACACCACTGCATCTACGGTAGTTTTGTTGGACTTTCTTTTCGTGTTAAAGGTGACACTTGGGGACTTTTTGCCAATTTACCGTTGTGCATTTTGATTTAATCTCAAATATATTTGTGTCGTTATGCAAGTAAAACTCTTAGAATGAAACTTTTGACATTTTTCTGGGCGGGTTTCCGGATCGGGTCGGGCTCGGGCTTAAGTTTGTCAAAATATTTCGGGCCTGCATACAACACTTTTTTATAACATGAGTAATGATTTTTTCTTTTGTGACGTAGATTTATTGTGCTCACCGCGGTAACTTCTGAGTGAAATGATTGTGATTTTTTTCAGCTAATTCTGTTTGCAAACACAGCTGTGTTCTTTTATTGTCTGCTCGGATTAGTCTCACACTCTTTTTGAGAAGGCGACAGCGGTGAGAAAATTAGCACGCGATGGCGTTGCGTCGAAAAGATCAATCACTCACGCGATTCTTGGCTTGTTTTAAGAAGCCTATAAGCCGGCTTTTCATGTCTGTAGCGCTCTCCTAGAAAGTTTCTTTTATGCCTATAGGCAGTGGCCTAACTAGAGGTTTGAGCCAGGGGCTGGGCAAACTTTGCTGAAGGGGGCCCATTGACAACCGTTTGGGAATGCAATAATTAGTTCCCAAAAATTCGCATACATCACATATATATGAGCATGGGCGTCGGAAGGGGGCCTTGGGCCCCTGGATTTTGACAATTTCAGCAAAAAAGGTTGTTTCTTAGTTTCGAGTGGGAAAAATCAAATTTAACCACGTTTGGCCCCCCTAGAAAAATTTTGGAAAAATCCCTTAGTGTCCCCCCCTGGAAAAAATCCTTCCGACGCCCATTTACAGTATATAGGGTTTTGTCTTCGCATGTTCGCGCCACATATATGTGGGTGCAAGTCTTCATGCACACCCGGTTCGTCGTGAATCGCACTGAACGACATGCTAAGCGAGAGGTTGCAAAGGATACTTGAATAGTAATACAAAAATGGTTATTTATAGCACAGTACAAAGCGGATGTGACATTATAAACATAAACAACAGGCATAAGCGTTCACAGAAATTTTTCCATTGATCGGCAAAGTCGACATTTTGCTTGCTTATTTCAGGCTGCTGATGATACAATGCAAATGGGCGTTCACATAACGCTTTACCCCATTTACACCACAAAGAAAATAACCCATGTTACGGCAACAGTCCCAAAAATGCGCTTCGTTGGCAGCAGGCGCGTAGCCAGGGGGGGGCAATGGGGGCAATTGCCCCCCCAATCCAGAAAGTTGCGCCAAAAATTTTCAGGTTAATAAAATTTTTGGTGTGTAAGCCAAATAAATATTTCAGAGCAAATCAAAGTAACTGCTTAAGGAACCTGCCCTGCTTCAGCTTTTAGTCGAATCTGATCCAATCAGTACGGTTTACTAATTCTAATTGTCCATAATTACTCTATCGTTGTGTGCAGTGCAAATGCTGGAGAACTCATATCATGGCTGACCTTTACCTGAGGCTTGCTTCCAGTGGAAATTTATGATAATGAAATACAAACGTGTATCTAAGCGCTTGTAATCACTAACCGAAAACAGAACAAAGAGTAACACTTTTTGTAGCTGTTTCTGACGCACCATAATTTGCTGTATCCCACCTAACGGTGATGTAAGCTTCATTTCAAGACCATGGCAAAATTCCTCTTTGATAACGCTGACGTGCTACGTAGGAAACTACGGACACTGTATAACTTATCCTTGTCTGCAGCATCAGCCGCAGCCTTAATCAGTGTTCGTCAAACTTTGGAATTGGTGGCCCAAAATGCCTTTTCAGTCGCAAGTAAAGACCCATGCTTATTTTTGATGGCCCAATTTCAAACTTATGCTGTATTCAGTTACTTGTTATATGACAATCCTACGATAATGTTATAAACTGTATAATGACAAAAACAATGCTTAGCTATTTTTATTACAAACAAAACAGCCACAATAATCGAAAACATTGTTTTATTCGACGTTTCGGCTTATGCGTAAGCCATCATCAGGAATAAATGAAATGCGACAGTTAAAGGAAATAATAAGGATGCAATTTAGGGCATTCGTATTGTGTTGTGTCATGTAGACCATTACGTGTTAAAAAGCAGCAGGGGAATGGATGAACCAGATTAATGATATAATGCAATTACCAGCCAGATCTCAACGTCGATGGTTCATTCCCCTGCTGCTTTTTAACACGTAATGGTCTATATGACGCAACACAGTACGAATGCCCTAAATTGCATCCTTATTATTTCCTTTAACTGTCGCATTTCATTTATTCCTGATGATGGCTTACGCATAAGCCGAAACGTCGAATAAAACAAAGTTTTCGATTATTGTGGCTGTTTTATTTGTATTAAAAATCTACAGCAACTTCGTGCATACTTTACCAAAATGCTTAGTTAACGTCAAAAAATTAATGATCCATAGTTTTTACAGTAGCCTGTCGCTTCAGCCCACGCAACCACAACATAGAAAGTGTTGCGCTGCCCAATAAAAAGTGTTAAACGGCCCACAGTTGGGCCGAGACCCGCAGTTTGCCGACAAATACCTTAAATGAGGATCGAAGGTTTTTGTTTTTGTGCAGTTTTGAAACCAAAAACGTGAATATGACGGTGATATACGTTTCATGCTTTGAAGCTCGACCTTTGTCTACAAAGCAATCCAGCTTCAGTCTTTTTTATTACGCAATTACGCCATAGATAAAGATACTGTTTAGCAGCAATAGCATTTATTCTAGATATTTATTTGTGATGATTAGGCATGTCCTGTGACAGTTCAATCACAATTATGTGGAGTCTTAACGTTTTCATCAATAATCTCCCATTAACTTGCCTGATAGTAAAAAAATTTTGTCAAGCAATCGGAGTCCGACCTGCATATAGGCAGAAGGTGTTACAACTTTTGTCAGTTGCCTATCCTACACTAAATTTGAAATCATTCAGCTGCCACGGGAAGTGTCAGTAGCAAAATCTAACCTAAGTAGGAAGATGCTTCTTAAGTGCTGAGGGTATTGACACTCTCATTACTTTCAAATAGCTTGCAATCTGTTTTTATGGTCGGGAGAGAATCGGGGAATCGAACTCTCATGATTCCCAGGGAGAATTTTGGCCGAAATTAAAGCAATGCCTTACCGACTGGACTAAAGAAGCACTTCCCCAGTCATTTCGGACTCGGGCATTTTGATTGTTTCCGGCGTTCGTCCTTAGGCACTTTCTCTCACATTGCTGTGCGACGTCATCTCGTTCCCTTTCTGATCGGGAACTTTCCGCCGGGAAAGTACCCTTGGACTTAGCCGAATTTTGTCATGTAGTGGCCCTAGCGCCACTACACTGTTCTCTCGATAAAGCGCATGTGACTGAAATAAAACTAAATTGATTTTTCCCCAATCGATTGGTATTTGTTTATGAAAAAGTAATGGATTAAAAAGAAATTCAACTGCTTACGCAAGAATGGCTAGATTAGGGGTTCCCAAACTTTCTTGAGCGCGACCCAAATCTACGTTTGGTGAACACCTCGCCATTTGAGCTTCAAACAACGAATGAAAAAATAATGATTGTATGGATGAATATTGGCAGAAAGTTGCTAAGGTGTTTTTAATGTCAGTTATCTACTCTTTTCTCAAGTATGAATGCTACAGACAGACACACACAAGCAGTGGTAACGTTAGAAATACGCAACTCCTGTTTGGACCACCTCGGCGCAACCCATTTTTTGACCCTTCGCCACCCTTGTTTGCGTTTCGAACAATACCTTGTGAACCACTGGGCTAGATCAACGAAACCACCGTTATGTTAAGCTGCAGCGACAAGTATTTCTAAATTTTCGTGCAGAGCCGTAGTGATAATCAATTGATAGCTTCATTTTCGCAAATACACACTTTGTGCAGACTGAGTGGGTCAATGATATGCAAGTTTGTTTAAAAGACATGTGCAACTTTCCCCAATTTACAATATTGTCTATATCATACTTGCAAATTGTATTGTTAACTCCAAATAGCTAGCTAAAAACTTAATCGTTTTTGGGAAGCAAGTTTAGTGCAAGTAGCGTAAAAATGCTACCCCAGTCGCATTTCATAAGTTTAATGACATAAACTCCAAACATTTTTCTAACGCGTTGAGGGGCCCTACAGCCTTTACGTTACCAATTGCATTCGTTAACCAGTCGCTCAAGAAGTGGACAAGATCCACATCTTATACGCGCGCAAGTTTTGCAGACCTAATTTGGGAGTCGGTGTCTTTAAGCAATCTTGCTGCTCGGCTTCGATTGAACGTGTGTTGGTGTATGTCAGGAGCGTATAAATATAAAAAGCACAATCTTAATGGCATTCACAGTGACTTCTTGCTCAACTGCAATATTGGCTGCTAAAAGCGTACTGCTCATCTTGCATTTACAGCATCGAGATTTCACAAGCGTTTTTGCAAGAAAGTATTACGAGCAAATGGTGGTTTTCATCCAAAGTAGAAGTTTCGAACTTTACTAAAAAATATTTTAAAACTTGTCAACTAGGCCTAAATGAAAATGGATTTTGTATTTGCCGGCTTAAATCTGAACACAGATATTGAGAAAAAACGCTAGAAAAATGCATGTTTTATGGATAACGCTTGTAAAAACAAGGGGCAATAAATATTTCAATGCTGAGACTTGGATATTGCTTGCCCCCCCCCTATCAAAATTTCTGGCTACGCGCCTGGTTGGCAGCAAGGTTTCTTTTCACATCGTATAAAATTACGTGACTTACTGCAATCAGCAGTCATTGCTGCATTACCTGCCACCATGGGCGCAATTTGGTGGGGGACACGGGGGACGCGTCCCCCCACTTTTTCAGACGGGTGGGACATGATATGCCATGTCCCCCCCCACTTTTTTCTCTTAAGGTTTTGTATTGGGAGAGGTTTTACAAGTAAAAGTGATGTTTGTCACGCTTTGTGTGAAGAGCTTTTCATGTTAGATGGTAGGCCACATGTAGCCAAGTTGATGTTTGAAACAGTGTTTGGTGTGGTATCACTGATGCTGTTAGTTTATAAAGTTTAGCTTCGATAAAATACTTTTTAGCATGTTTCAAGTTTCTAGAGATCGTGAAAGATATTTAACTGCTTCTGTCCGAGATTTTACCTTGTTTAGTATACTGTCAGAAAGGTTATTTTTTTGTAACAGTGAGAGTATTACAGCTGCACATGTGAGAGACCACAGCACAGCCATGATTTGTGTCATGCAGAAATGTAACTAGCTTTGTTGTAACGTTGGTTGTCACGTATTCAGAAACAGACAGCGCATAATTTAATGATGCTAGTGTATACAGGGTGTTTCACAATTGTTGAAACAAAGCGATTGGGCACAAATCCAGGATTTTAAATGATACCACAATGATGATTACATTTATTGAAAGGTGAAAAGATAACATTTTATAATCTGCAACTGTTTGTCCTCAAATCAGAAATAATATGTCAAGAAGAGTCCTAGAGTACATGCTCCTTGGCTCCTTCGTCGCAGAGATTTGCTCGGACTCCGACCGACTGACTCTTGAACC